>Ga0315914_1003646_pt1 | contig 23357 bp, 11 predicted proteins | sample MpolenodulesMG_FD_203920 | JGI IMG/M metagenome (GOLD analysis project Ga0315914, IMG submission 203920) | Medicago polymorpha root nodule microbial communities from Los Angeles, California, United States - elongated nodules | ecosystem: Host-associated > Plants > Roots > Nodule | place: USA...
TACCAGTGTAATAGTTTGATGTTTTATTAATTACTTTTATGTCACAAGTTTCAATTTATTTCACATACCAGTATTACCTTAATAGATAACTCAAGAACCACCTGACAATAGAGATACGATAGTTTAATGGCACTTGAAATAGAGACATCAAAAGGAAAACAATGCTTAGTGACACAAAAGACTAAGCGATTAAGTTGGAGTCTTCACGGAACAAGAAGAATTGAAATGGATGCCGGAGTCACAAATTATACTGCGCCTTGAAGTTAGAAAGTATAATCTGACATCAATGTGGATAAATTGATTCAAAAGCAGTCCATGATTTGCCAGATAATAAGTTACTAGGATAACTTGTTCATTATAGTATCTAATATTCATGCATTTTCAAAAGACATAATTTTTTTTTGGCTTACTAGGTGTATAAGATCTCTTCATTATAACTAATGAATGAAACATAATAAATGATGCATGTTCATATCCCTTTCGATATTTGTTCCTTCATGTTTTTGCTGAAATTGTTCTTGTATGCTTATGTTTACCTAGAATGGTAAACACATTTACTCATGTTACTTCTACTAGATGTACTACAAATCTTTAGAAAATATTTAATTGATAAATGAATCTAAACAGTTAACTTTTAAATACCTTTTTTTTTCCTACAACTTTTTTATGTTTTGATGACATGTTCTAACTTCAAAAGTACTCGGGTGATCTGTTAAGAGTATTTTAAAGTATAATTCTGCTTCAGCTGTGTTGATGTCTATATATATATATATATATATACATGATATCTAATTGGAAGTTCTTTTCTTCTTAATTTATCCATTATGGACTTTAGATGCTGCTATGAAGCGTCGGAGACGTCCAAGACCTCTGGTGGTACAGAAGAAAAGGAGAAGGCTTCTACCATTTGTTCCTACAGAAGATCCTGATAGGAGGCTGAAACAATTGGCTTCCCTTGCTACCGCTTTAACAGCATTGGATATAGAGTTCAGTAATAAGCTGACGTATTTTCCAGGAATGGCTCCTAGATCTGCTAATCGATCCATTTTAGAGAACGGTGGCATGCAGGTCTCAACTAATTAATTTTCTTGTAGTTTTCTCACACTTACAAACGGACCTTTTGCAAATCGGCTAATTAGCATGCATATCTCCGTTATTGTGTTCTAGTTTGATAGACTATTTGTTTGTTTTCCTCTCAGGCTCTTACTAAGGAAGATACAAAGACCTTAAAACGCTGCATAGCCATGACTAAACGAGGCCAATTCCCTCCCTTAATGGTCGTTTATGATTCATGCCAAGGGTACATACTCATCTTACACTCATACCATAAAGTTGGAAATCATTGTTTATGTTATCTTAACTTTTCTTGGATTTTCCTTGATATGCAATGTAGCTATACTGTGGAGGCTGATAGCCCAATCAAAGATATGACATTTATTGCTGAATACACTGGCGATGTTGATTATATAAAGAAGCGAGAATCTGATGATTGTGACAGTATGATGACGCTGATTATTGCAGCAGAAGCTGCTGACAGTCTTGTTATCTGTGCTGATAAACGTGGAAACATTGCTCGCTTCATCAGTGGCATCAACAATCATACTCAGTAAGCCTGTCTCACTTATTGCATGTTAATCTTGAATTAAAGGGATAGAACACTAGGGGTGATGTGAACGACCATTTTTCTGTGGCATACCATTCATTTTGACATTCTTATTTCAAATAATCCTTCTTGCAGTCCATTTTATATGTTGTTTAGCTTTGGTATTCTCTTTAAAGAACTAAAATTTTGAGGACTCTACTATCGTAAAATGCTAATACCTTTTCTTTTGTGCAATGATATTGCTATTTCTTCGGCTTCTTGTTTTAAAACATGTCCAATTTATATGCAGGGAAGGCAGGAAGAAGCAGAACTGTAAATGTGTGAGATATGATGTTAATGGTGAAAGCCGGGTCTTATTGGTTGCTACTCGAGACATTTCCAAGGGGGAGAGGCTTTATTATGACTATAATGGTTATGTGCATGAATACCCAACTCATCATTTTGTCTGAGCGAAGTTCATAAATATATCTTAATAATCCTATAGAATTAGGACCAATTTTTAGACCCTCGGGAAAGAATTTTCATAATCCTCTTGAAAACTTTAACTTATAGTTCTTGCAGACTCAACAAAAAATTTCTTAAAGTGTTACCGTGGGCAACTCGTTATATTTTATGCCATATAGTTGGCCTAATTATGTGGCTTAGAGATTGATAGAGAACCCTAGGAAAACCTTCTTCATTTAGGTTTTTTTTTTATCTCGAAATATGAACTGAGATATACATGTTTTTATTTTACTATAGTTTCAATCTAAGGGATTGAAAAGTTTTCCGGATTTTACTTTGAAGGTGTTGCATTCGATCTTTATTTTCTTTTGATATCATTTATTATTTCCTGTAAATATCGGTTTTGATTGTAATATTGGTCTATTTGTTTTGTATGGCAAAACCTAATCCTCTAGAGATGAGGGATGTGATTGTACTTGAAAATCCATTTTTCAAAGTTTATTTTCCCTCCATGCTAAGGGCCCGTTTGTTTGAGATTCCTTTGAAAAAAAAAATATTTTTTGAACCAAAAAATCATTTTTTTTTGTAGCGTTTGTTTTAGATTTTTGAAAAATCCATTTTATTAAAAAAAAAAAAAATCAATTTTAGCCTCAAAATGAAAAATTATTTTTAGTAGCTTTTTCAAAATCTATTTTTTTAAAAGATGAAACAAACGCATCCTAAAGAAGGTCTAATCATGTTTTTCATTTTTATTTTTAGGAGTGCTACTAAAACTCTTTTCAACATTCTAACACTGTTTTATTGGGTGAAATTAATGAGAGTTATAAACTTTGAAAATAGTCTCATATAAAGTGGCGCGGTCATATTGATTTCACCGAATAATTGAGCGAGTGTTAGAGATAGTGTCGAAAAGATAGTGTTCCTAACACTCTTCTTTTTTAAAATAGTAGTATATACATGGCTTCCTTTCTCGTCTCTCGGATGGAATGAGTTCTATCCTGCTGATACAAACTTCTGAATTAAGGTGCTCTGTTGAGAATTTAGTTGTTGAAAATTCAAATTCTTGGTTGTTAAATTTTAGAGAAATGATATTTGAACAAACATTTTTTGACAATTTTCTCTTTCATACTCACATTGTTCTTCTACTTTCTCTTTCTATTGCTTTGATTTTTGTGTTACTGCCTGAATTTCTTTGTATAATTTGGTTGTCCAACAAATTGTCACAAGAAAGGGTTTTCATATAACATTGCTCTAAATTTTAGGTAACATGCAGACACATTTAGTATTTTTTTTTAATTTTAAAATAATGCAGATACATTTAGTATTAGTATGTTATAGTTTTGTAATTTCTATGCTCTAGTGAACTCTAAAAGAAGACATTTCGACCATAAAGAGAGAATCAACTGTTAATATTTTTTTTATCTTAAATGAACAACTTACTTTAGAGAAGACAGATTTATTAAATAATTATGGCTTTGGGAAACTAGATTGACTTTGTAGTTTTAACATGTGTGTTTTTTACTTGACTTGCCATTTTGCTCGAGTCACGCAGAATAGTTTATTTATGATCTCAATTTCGGATGTAGTTTTTTTATGTTAGCTATAGCTTTTAGTCTGAAGATTTAAAATTATCCGTGAAGGATTTCATCATTCGTTTATTTTGTACAGGATATCAGAGTACTCTTTTTTTCTTTTTTTCAGGGAATATTAGAGTACTCTTTGTTCAATATTATTTTATTCTCCGTGGTTTATAATGCAGATTTGTTAATAACTCTCCTTCAAAAGTTTGAGTAATTAAGGGTCTTGTTTGCGTAAAAAAACATTATGGGTCTTGTTAGCATATGTTTGATTTCAAAAATATAAATTTTGTCTTGAAAAAAATAATTTTTAAACGTTCGAAAAAAAAGCTTATACATAGTTTTCAATCAATGTTTTTGATTAAAAAAAAAAACCAAATAGTCGGTATTGGATAAAATGTTTTGGTTTTAGTATAAGCCACTTTATAAATGTTCACTGAGAAGTGTTTGTAGGATACTTTTTTTTTGTTTGATTAAGTGTTCTTAGGATACATATTAACATTGATTTGTCTTAAGTTATTTTTTGGTCAATGCAATTTTACGAGTGCATACTTTTTGTTACGTAGTTTCAATGGATTAAAGAAGTCTTCCATTTACCAACAAGAGTTGAGTCTAGTTCAAGGGATTAGACTCCCACGACGTGGTGAACTAAGATTCGAATTTCGTTGTGAGATAACCATGTTTAATGTTTGACATGTCTTGAATATAATTCCTTCCATCGGAAGAAATATGTGGAAAACCAAAAACAGAACTTCCATTTTTCTTCAATTGAGCAAATTAGTCTCAACGTTGCTAACATAACATAAGCTGATGTAGATCACAGTTTTTTACGTGGTGAGAGTAAGAAATTACACGGATTTTAACATTTTGGAAATGAATCTATGCTATAATTGGAGACAAGATTGTGAACACTGAACATGATAGATTACGCCATAAATTGTGGCACAAGAGATGAGATTGTGATTTTTTTTCACTCCAATGAACTAGAGTTAGATTTTTACACACCTGTAAAGGACTGTTGTTTTGCCCACAGAGCATTGTGGGAAGATTTTCTTTCCCGAATTTGACAAGGAATCATGGGTTTCTACTGATGCAGTGGATCCTAAGAAAATCTTGATAAAAACTTCCATAGATTTAGGTTATCGATGTTCACTTTTATTGGCCATTCATATTAATATCAGTATATAGTTTCATCTTCAGAAGTGATCAGTAGATGTCTTTGACTATCATTTCAGTGCTTAAAGATTTTATTGGGTTTTATTTGTTAAGAATTGAGTTGTGGTCTCCAAACTGAGTTGTGGTCTCCAAACTCTTAGTGAAATAAAATGTAGCATTTTGTTGTTTATGTGGAGTATATTGAAAAAATAGGCTTTTTTTTTTAAGGATTTAAAATTTTAAATAAGTTTTTTCTCTTAATCTTTTTTTTTTTGGTAAATAAGTTTTTTCTCTTAATCTTGTTTGTGTTAAATTAGCCGTTTATCTTTAAAAATGTTATACCGTTGAACCAACTTTGATTTTGACTCCACTTAACAAATTTGTGTATATGACCATTTAATGACATATTATAAATAATGTTTCATCATCCAACACCACAATTAGACATTCATCAAGAACAACATCAATGTCACAAATTTTAGATAAATACTAAAAACATCATGTTAATTTTGATAGATTAGATATTATAACCTTTATTAATGACATAATTTAGATGTTATATTAATGAATTGAATATGCAGTTTACCCTTTTGAATGGTCAACTAAGACTCTTGGTAGTATACACGATCGAAAAATGATGTTTGATCCAACATTGTTTATGTTTTTAAACATAAATAACTAACTTGACATGAAAATAAAATAAATGAAAGTTGGAGTTTTAAATTAACTTGAAAGATCTTTGGTGTAATTTTGTCAAAAGAAAAGATAATGAGTCATTTGTGAGAGAGAAAAAAAAAAGAACGTAGGATGCAAAGAAAAGCATTAATGGTGAAGACTATAACAACGAAAATGAAGATAAGTTAGACTAAAAGTGAACCAGTTAGTAAATTATGAAAGCAAGGACAAATATTATGATGCAAACGTTGAAGAGGTGAAGATCACCAATTTGAAGTGAAAATCTATTATTTGAGGAACTAAGAAAGAATGAATGATAAATTCAAAGTGATTTTTCAACGGGGAGTCACTAATATGGACCCCAAATTAAAAGGACCATGAGTGAACCTCAACAAATGACCTACAAGAGCCGGTCATCTTTTTTTGGGAAATAAAATTACTCAAAAAACCTTTCATCTTTTCAAACACTCAAAAATCAAAATCCAAACCCATCTCTCAATTCCTCCATCTTCCACCGTCATGACCCATTCCTTATTCCTGTGAAATTAAAAGTTACATCGGAAACTCTCTTCCTCTTTGTTGTAAGGATTCAAACTCTTCACTTCCACTTTGTTTCTACTCCTGAGGAATAAAGAACAGAACTCGTTCTTTTTGGTGCATTAACAGAACTTTATTGGAGTCTATTGGATTAGGAACTGTTTTAGGAACAAAAAGCTCCACTTTTGTTTCAATAACAACGGCATTGGAAAGGTTTTTCAAGCTTCAATTTTTCAAGAATAAATCTTAATTAAGAAAATTTATAATGGTTGTCTTTCTCATTTTTTATTTTTTTTATCGAAGATTAGTAAATCACATCCTGAATAATGGATTAAGATTTACAACTTTAACAAAAAAAAGATCGAATACTTTGATATTTCCCATCAATAAATTTCCTATAGAAGAAAGGAGTTTTTCCCAGAAAAAACAATAACTGTGACTGACTGGTGTAGGTCATTTGTTGAGGTTCATCCATAGTCCCTTTAATTTGGGGTCCATGTTAGGGGCTCCCTTTTCAATGTACCTTAAATATTATTTTATATTTAAAAGACTTAAATTTGGGAAGAACTAACCATAAACCTAACACTCCTCCAAAATCCTCTCCGAAAATACCCTAAACTAAACACAAGCCATTGCCCATGATTGAAGCTTACACGCGCTGGGTCAAACACCAAGTGATATGTCTGAGACTTAACTTTATGTTGATATTCATCATTATGAATTTGTGATCAACATTTACATGGAAAACTTTCATATATGTTGCACACAAACTAAACAAAATTGTAATATTAGCTAGGAATGCAACATACATCAAATATTAATCAGTGACGACAAATATGGTAGATGAAATAGAAACCTTTGATGCAAGTACATGAGGATTGTGAGTACATTTTGCGCATATATATATAGTACAAATGCAGTGCATGAGCACATTAATCACACAATTCTTTTTGTGCATGAGTGCTTTAGTAAACTAACATTTACCAATGACAATGAATGTTGTTTTAAGTTTGTCTATCACACTCCATCACTCTTGTTCATCTATTAGCATAAATAACATGTCATAATTTAAATACATTGTCATACTTCATAATTTCAATAGATCTATTGACCATAAATCATATGCCAAAATTAAAATGCAATGTCATCATATTTATGATATGTGGCGTGGTTGGATCATCAATGACAAAAAATCTTCATGAATCATTGGTGACAAGGAATGTGTATCGATGTGGATCAATTTTAATGAGCGTTTTTTTAAGGGATTTTAATGAGTCTTTTGGAGAATTATAGTAGACATTATAAGATCGTCATAATTTATAATGATGATATTGATATATTTGTATTTTCCTCCATAACAAGTTTCCTACTGATGATGCCTTATGACAAGGGTAAGCAACATAACCTTTATCTCTGCAACCTTTCTTAGAAGGACTCTGAATATTCAATGCATCTTTTCTGTCAATACTTCTTTTCTAAAAGCATTTGGAACTGGTTTAATAACCTTGTTGATTCTGCCATTAACTTCTCATTTCCTGAAGTTCTTGATCTCTGCCATAGGTTGGTCCCCTCTGTGCAACTTAGCCATTCTTGCCTCCATAACTAACATTTTCAGTATCATTTGGTATCGTTGAAACCAGTTGAGATTCAATAACAAATCAGTGCATTGGAGAACTGCCACGGTCATGTCACACACTTCTCTCTCTGGAATGAAACAAAATAATATATATAGGGTTTCTCCAATGCTAATTAAATTCATGTTCTATTTGTAAACATAACACTACTGCTAAAACATACAATCTCCCAAAAGTTACAAGTACTCTTTACTTCAACCTCCTTCAGCATGTGGCATTCAGCCTACACGAGTGCATTCATTTGTGCATCATACAAAAATGAGTTTTCCATTATTGATATTTTATCAAAAAATTCAATGGCTAAGATTGAAGAAAGGTAGCTTGTTTGGACCAAATGATAGTTATGCAAGGCCAGTTGGTCCAAACATTTAGCATTTTTCTAGAAAGCAATGTTTGGACCAACTGACCCTGCATCAAAATGGCAACGTTTTTGGAAAAAGCATCCCGACACTTAGATCTAAGATAATGTTGAGTTTAGATAGATTAGTGAAAGCTTTGGGGAGAGAAGTAGGAAATATGCTTGACACAAATCAAGACGGTCAAGCTTGCCTAAAGATTATCGAATCCTTATAAAAAAAATAGGATTCAGTCAATTGTGAACACGGTAATTGACCGTTTGAAATGATGTCAGCCCAAGGAGGCATGGATTGCACAATTGTATTTAGAAAGACGTTGGCCTACTCACACCGAAGATCAAAGAGGTGGGCCTAATTGTGCCTGTTGTGCCAAGTGACGGTGGTGTGATGCAGAATTGCTTGTTTTTCTTCGTTGGTATAATATAATATGTTTTGGAGGTGAATTATTTTGGTGAGTAATGCAAGCTTAGGTGTTTTGCAGCTAAACTGGAATTCTCAGAGCTACGTTTCATTTAAAATTGGATACCTTTTTTTGTGATGTCAATGTTTTTACTGGTTCTTTTGCTAATGTCTTGTTTGTACACACCAATGGAGAAGCAAACTCTATTGTGGATGCATTGGCTAAGGAAGGTTCCAACATATAAGGAACGTGGATTAGAAGGATGTGGTGATAAGTTTGCATGATGTGGTTATTCAAAGAGGGTACCCTTGATTACCCTTCTATTGGAGGTTCTTTTGAGCATTTGTGAAATCAGTGAGGAGGTGTGGTATAGTTGAGCAAGATATTCGAGTTAGATTGCCTCACTACACCATTTTCTCTTTGTAGCAACACTTGAAGATTGTTGTGAAAACTGTGAAAAACGTTGCCTAAAAGTATAGGGGACGTTTTTTAGGCGTCCCCTATACGAGCGTTGCCTATTGTCTAGGGTGACGTTGTTTGGAACTTTTGGGCACACGTTTTTTAAGCGTCGCCTAAAGTTCGGGAAAAGGGGGACGTTTTCCCAAAGCCACCTGAGTCGACGTGTTTAGTTGTTGCCATATCTGGCAACAGTAAATAACCGTTGCCTAATCATAAAAAAATTTGTTGACAAATTTGACTTATCGACCCTAATTTTTCTTGCCTTAAAAATCATATAAAAAACTTATACAAAAAGTTCAATTACATGACAGAGAAGGTAGAGAATAATAATTCATTGAAAATCATGCGTACATAGGTTTAATGGAAATTAACAAAAAGTGTGTTGGTTAAACAACAGAATAAATTCATGCTCAGTTATCTTAAGTTGCTTAAACAACACGTAAAATAAAAGATTGATGAGGAACAAAATACAAAAATAATCATCGCATACTAACAAATAAATTCTAAGCATTGACTAAGATTATTCATTCCCTCATTTGAAGCACTTGAAACAATTTCCTTTGTTGTAACATCGTCTGGTATGAACATCAAATGTATCACCCAAGCAAGTCTTATGCTACCAACGAATCCCTCAACAATTGGATCATTTCCAAAGTAGCCATTACCTGAAGCATGAAAGGAAGTCAACGACATTCTAAATTGACATACTATATTTGATAAACTATAAGTAGACATAAAACGATAATTATCTTACATCTTACAAGTTCACGAAATTTATGTCTGAAGGATGTGTTAGGAGAGAGGGTGGATTATTTATCAGACTATGTACTCAAACCATCTGCAACAAATGGAAGCACGAATTTTAAGAGCAAAAGACATAGGCCAATAAATCAAGTTCAAATTGAATGGATCTTGAGAATGGAGATAACAATAGTGACATAACAGGTTTATGTTAAGGTTTAACAGCAAGAGTATGACTCTACTACATTTTTCTTCTAAGCTAATGCTTAAATGAAATGACATGTTAACACCAAAAACTATTAAGTCTACGACAATAAGTCCATCATGTTAAAAAGTTCACTTCACCCTAAGTTTTTAAGCAAAAAAGAGGAAGATGAATAAAACACTATGAAGCACGGATTCCGACACGGACACCTGACACGCCACTAACACAGACACGTCGACACAGCTAATGTAAAGAATCTAGAACACCGACACCACCACATATATAGTAATTTATTAACACTTCAACAATATCTAAAGCAGAAAGAATTGTATCATGTAACACAACACCTAAATAGAAAATCCACATAAAGCTAAAAGCAGCTTCAAGAATTCATCCTAACCTTTATGAGTAGAATACAAATTAAGGTATGCATACATCTTACAAATCTATCAAGCTAAGAGTGAAGATAACTTCACTAATAATTAGCTAAAAAAGCATAAATTCAGTTTACAATAGGAATAAAAAACAATTCAAACATAACCCAGTATGCATAACATTATATTGTTTCCTCAGGTATGAACAGCAGAATAAAACCCAAAGCAAAATTAAACAAATAGAAGATCTGAACAGCAAGAGAAAAGATTCAAACGACCTAAATGATAAACTTTAAAGGGAATTATATATCTATTTATTACATGTGTTATTTGTATTAAAAATTGAGGGGATTTTTGGAAAGAGAAAAAATCAGCCTAAAAGAGCTGAAAGAGATTATTTTCTTTATATATACTAGCGAAAAGATGGACACTCATATGCCCGTCTTTCCGCTCTTTTTGACTCATTTTGGCTCTTTCCCAAATTCCCCTAAATTTCAAATACAAATAGCACATATAACAAATAGATAAGACTAAATTTAAATATTAGAAAAAATGTAACAAATTCAATATTATTTGTCCATGATATATCATTTTTTTTTCTTATCCTTTTTCTTTAAAAAAGATAATTGATGGGAGTGGATTCAAATTTTTTTTTAAAAATGTAACAAACACAATATGAATATATGTTCAATTTTTTTCTTTTATGCTTTAAAAAGTGTAACAAAGTAGATCGAGTATATATATAAGAGTTTGGGATAACTTTTTAATTATCTCAATTATACTCTAAATTTATAATCTAACTCACTTTGCTTGGTCTTGTGATGTCAGTTTAGGACATTGACGGGATAGTTTGACACCTTTAAAAAAATATAATTTTGGAGGGAGGCTTTTTTTTTATTTATGGTAAAAAAAGTTTGAGCAAAGATTACCTCAAAAAATTGGTGTTGTCGAGACTCTTATGCAACATTGAAGAAATGTAGCCTTTTAATCGAACTAATACAACAATCTAAAATTGTTTCCAAAAATATTTAAGGGGACAACTATCAACTATTGCCAAAGAAAAAATACAGGGACACATTAAAAACGTCCCCAAAATTATCTAAGGGGATAGTTTACGGTCTTTGCCAGAGAGATAATTGAGTAGCACTTGAAAATCGTCCCCAAAAGTATTTTAGGGGACGTTTATCAGATGTTGCAAAAATATTCCTATGAGCAGTCACAAAACGTTGCCTAAAACGACCTTTAGGCAACGATTTTTGCATGTTGCCTTAACAAGTGTTGCGAGAGACAACAAACGTGCAGTGCTTGCAGACTTTTTGGACTGTGAAGACAGTGTTTCAATTACCGTAAGTTCATTAAACTTTGTGATCATTGAAATTTGACGTGTGATTTAAAGCATTTCCTATATGGTGCATGTTTTAAGTTGAGTTGTTAAGGTTGGTCATTATGACTATGAAATGAATTAAAGTCAAAGTGTATTGATGAATGTTTTCGTGAAGGCCAAACTGATTCTAGTGAATAGCTAGTGGCAACGTATTAATTGAGGTGTGTTAAGTTGCTTTATCAAGTGAAAGTGTAGTTCTGTTAAGTGTAATTTTATAAGTTGTATGCGAGTCATTGCTATACGATAGCTGGCTTAAAAATAGTGTTGGTGTCATTTTGTTTTTTAGGTAGATTGTTTCGATTAACTGGTTTTATACTATTGGTGTCTGGCTTGACACCTTGAGACTTTCTTATAAGGCAAATGTTAATTTTTGCTTCTAATGGCACATGCTAAAAACTTATTATAGAAACATATATATCAAAAGTCATGCATTCAACTTCTTAAAAGTTAAAATATTATATTTTCTAATGTAAAATTGCTTTTTTTGGCTTTTTTAACATGTGCCCTTAGGGCACAAGTTAACTTGACCCTTCTTATAATTGTATTTTGTCTTGTTTAGTCGTGTATCATATGATCATGTTGACTCTCTGTGGCCTTTTATAGAAGGTGGATAGAGTCCGTTTACTTTGACGTTGTACAAAGCACTTTGATTAATAAAAGGGAAATGATATATATAACGAGAGAATGCTTCACAAAACCAGAATTATTTTTATTGGCTATTCAAATCATCGACCAACCTGTATTCCACTAAAGTTGGGAGTTAGAGTGCTCTCTTTTTGCTACAGAAGCAACACATCAGCCATCGTGTAATTTTGCGAAAGTTGGTTCGCTATGTATATCATTGCGTTAATAAGATTCCCTAATTATTGAAATAAATAAAAATTGAATCTCACTTAAAGATTTGATGTACCAACTTCCACTATTTATTTGTACCTGACATTTAGCACCACAAGTCCACAACTGCATCAAAAAAAGACGTTGGATTGAGAATTTGTTTCGAATCAAAATTGTCCTGCTTCCAACTGTATGGCCTTCTCTACGACACAAATCCGTTGAGTTATTTCTCCACTACTCCCTCGTCCCTTTTTATATAAGACTTTATAAAAACATGGGTTCGGAAAATTTTTTGAAGTAATAAATTTGTCATAAATTTATCTTTTATGTATAAATATATTTAACGTTAACTTCTCATATTTTAAGACAATGATCTTACTATTAAAGACGGAGGGAGTAATATTTTTCACTACTTTCTTGATTATTATTCTCTTTTAGAACACTCACAATGATCTTTCTTTCTTCCCTAGATTTTTCCACTCATTGGTCTAGGCTGGATTGCAAAGACCTACATGAAGATGAAGATATTTGGATCGAAAGTCAGTTCTAACGATTTGCATAGTTTCCCTTTTACCCTTGAGATAATACAGTTGTTGGAAGAAAGATGTTAGAGACCATGACAAATGATTGTACAGAGATTCGTTGGATGATTGTACTTCATTTATCCACAACTTTGAAGATTGTCTACAGAGGATGAAGTTACTTAGAACATCATAACTTAAAGATTTCAGAGGATAAATCTATCCGAGCTTTATTGCTATATCTTGATCTGATGATCTCCCAAATGATAGAGTTGTTAGAGATCATAGAATGATGCTCATTTTTCTTCTAATGCAGAACCTTCATAGGATTGTTGCATTCGTAGGATTGACCTTGATTTCCTCCTGTTCAGACCATTTAGACGATTTCTTCGATCAAAGCCTTCAACAAATAACCACCATCATTGTTTCCATCATGTATATTTATGTTATAATTCTCATAGTATTAACTCCATTTGAGTGGAATGAACATTTTCTACACGTTGGATACATATCAGAGTATTCTCTAAATGAACATTGTTAAGATATCCTTGGCCAAACTGTTAGGTTGACTTGCTTTCACATTTGATCATATTGTTGGGTATCTTAATTAGAAGATTGTCGACTGTTTGTATCCTGCATACTTGAACAACCAGTTGATAGACAAATTGTTCCTTTACTTTGTTATCATCAAAAAGCCATTTTGTGAGATATTGTGGCTAAATCAAATTGATTGATCATTTTGATATATATGAACCAAGAAACTGGGAGAATCTTGATAACAACTCAAAGGACGTTCTAGTGTAAAAGGAGCTTACTAGATAAATGAATCTTAATTTTCCCAATGACAAATATCTTTGGCAGTTCTCATATGTTAATTATTCAAGAAAATTAAGCAATGGTGAGATTATTGATCGAAAATGGTTAGTTTATTGCAAATATATTGAAAACGTATATTGTTTTCGTTGTAAACTTTTTAAATCTTCTACTTCTAGAAACTTGAGTTTGCTAGCAAGTGTAGGCGTAAGTTATTGGAAGCGTATTAGTCAAACACTCGGACAACAAGAAAATAGTGCCGAACATATGACTAATATGAATAGTTGGATTTAATTGAGACTAAGATTGGTTAAAAATCAAACAAGTTATAAAGACTTGCAAAATCATATGAGACGCACTCAATATCATGAAATTCATCACCATTATCTTGGACATAAAATTCTAGAGGTGTTCAAATCCAAACCGATCCAAAATAAAGCCGCATATCATTCCAAAAAACCAAAAACCACAAAAAACTGAATATTTTTGGATGCCTTTAGATGTTGTTTTGTAAGAACCGCTAGGATCGAATTGGATTTTGGATCACTTTTTCAAAACCGAACCGAACTGCAAATCTAGATATTAATACTTATTTATTCTTTTATTAGTATTATTATGTTGCTAGTCTGTTTTTAATCTTATATATTTCACTAATTTAATCTATATTATTATTACTTCATATATTTTAAAAATAATCGATAATTTTCATACTGTAATTTTAATTTTTTAATATATTTTACATCAAACCTATTATTTTATTTTGTTTGTGTAATATTAATATTAATAAAAAAAATTATATTCTTAAAAAAAAGTAAATAAAAAAAATATTTTGCATTTTGGATACCAAAAAACTGATCCAAATTAAATTGCGTACAATTGGATCGGATCGGTTCAGATTTTTTTAGAATAGTCGTCCAAACTGAACTGAACCGCATGTGAATTTTATTTTGGATCGGATGATATTTTGTCTCAAAACCGATTCAAACCGCATCGCGAACAAGATTTAAAAGGTTAATCATTAAAATCACTAAAGAGGCAAAATATTTTTCGATAATTCTTGATTGTACCCCTCATATGAGAACAATTACTCTTAGAATTTGTTGTGTGAATATGTCAAGTAATAAAATAAAGATCGAAGAGTTTGTTTTATAATTTTTAAAAGTTAATTATATATCCATGTTAGGGCTTTTTAACAAATTATTAAATGTTCTAAAGGCTCCTGATCTTAATGTTGATGATGTAAGGGAGTAAGTTTATGATAATGGTTTCAATACGAAAGAAAAGCATCATAGTCTTAATCTTAATCTTGGTGATATGGCACATTCTTGTTTTAAAGCTATTTTATTCTTTGGAGTTATTCAACACTTGTATTAATTGTTTGTGGGATTTACAAAAAGATGTAAAATTTAGCTTGATAATGTTTCTAGTTTAACTATGAAATATTTGTCTAATACTCATTGGAAAAGTCAAATCAAGAGTGTTAAAGTCACTAGATTTCAATGTCCTTAAATAAGACTGACTTTGTCGAAATTAATTATATGAATGTTATGATAATGATGCAAAGACAGAGTGAAGCAGAGAATTTGAATAATGCAGTAGAAAGTTTTGAGTTTTTACGTAGTATGTTTGTTTAGTATAATATTTTATTTTCTATTGATATGGTTAGAAAAATGTTGTAATCTAAGTCTATGTGCATCAACGCTACCATAAAACAATTAGAAGATATGTAATAATATTTTGTATAATAATATCAAAAGGAATGTTTTATAAAAAGTACGGATGTTGCAAAAAGTGTTGCACTTCAAATGAATATTGATCCTGTATTTCCAACAAAACATCGTGTGACTAGAAATAAAAATAAAATTATGGAGAGAATAATGAGGAACATGAAAATCAGTCGCCAAAAGAATCATTTAGAGTCGAATATTTTCTTATTGCTGTTGATATGAAAATTACTTCTTTTTGAAAAATTGATTTGGGGAACTCAAGACATTTGAAAGTATCTTTGAATTTTGTATGATTCAGAAAAGTTAAAGTCTTTTTATGATAATGAGTTGAATGAATGTTTAACGGATGTTGTTGTAGAAGATCTTTATTCTGAATTAAAAGTGTTACTATTTACTTTGCCAACTGAAATAATGTTTACCATGAAGATTCTTGAATTTGAAAAACTTGAATATTGTTATCTAAATATAGCAATTTCCTATGGAGTTTTACTGACAGTGCTCGTGACCGTAGCATCGATAGAAAGAATTTTTTCAAAATTGAAGTTGATTAAAACCTACTTGAGATCATCAATGACATAAGAGACATTGAATAGTTTGAAAACTTTATAAATTGAGAATGATATGTTGGAGAACATAGATGTTGATGTAATTATAAATGATTTTTTATCTCAAAAAGCTTGAAAAAAAAAACTTCTTATGACTTCATGAGAAAATAGACATTTTTTTATATATTTTTTTAAAAACAATTGTAGATTATCAATAGTGTTTTATTTTTCCTAGTTTTATTTGGATTGATTTGCTTAGAGATGGAATTAGTATGCCTACCTATCATTTTACTTAGCTTTGTTGGGTTTAGTTCCCCACCTTTTTTTCTTTTTTATTAATAACATATATGATGTGGTGCATTTGACACGCGATGTTTTGGGATTCCAGCATGGTTGAGAAGTCAAAACATCGTATTACGGTGACTTGAGGCACCAACATAATTGTGATTTCAACATCCATAACTAATGCATTAAGACGTATTATGTTAAATAAAATAAATTATTTTGTCTTTTATTGAATATTTTTAAATTAAAAAATAGTTATGTAAAGGGGTCATTTTCTCACGATTGGCATAAAGTCATTAAAATGTCAGGAACAAAAATGTCTATTAATAAATGATTTTACTCGTTTTTTACTACATATATTTGATTAACCTATCATTATTAATCAATTAATATGTTTAACTTGATCATAAATACACCATTATCAACTCAAAATTTTAATCATACCATCATTTATCATCATCGAGCTATCAATAAGCATAATCAATCAATATAATAACATCATATATTACAATTTATCAATTAAATTGGGCTTAAACATGTAAAAGATCTCTATAAGTTCGCATGTTTTTGCTTTTCGTCTCTATATCCTCTCTTTTTTGCAAAACCATCCTTGTAACTTGTTAAATGTTTTCTTTTAGTCTCTCTTGTTAACTTCTGTAACAAATATGCTTTGATGGCAAACAGAGTCACACGCGGCGAAATGTGAGTTGATAAAAACATGCTTATTTGTATTGAGAGATGACAAGTGGCTAAATGGATAGACCAAAACCAAAAGTCCAAATGTACAGAGGGATGAAATTAAAAAAAAACTTAACCATCAAAATTTAAAATCTAAAAATAAGAAATTTCATTTTCTTCATCCCTCTGTTTTTTCTTCTTCATCTCTCTCCCAATTTCTTCTTCATCTCTCTGCCAATTTCATGTTTTTAAGAACTTTGATTTTAACATAGGAGTAAATCACCCCAACCAAGAAAAGGCAAAAATAAAATGTTTTTAAAAAAATAATAATCCTCCTCCTCCTCCTCCTCCTCATCATTGGGTACAATTCACCTTATTATTCTTATTCTATATTACTATTTGATATTTCCTTAGGAACATTTTTCATTTCGACCAGGTCCACCATAGTAAAGGTATTTTCCATCCTGATCATTCTCCTCATGTATACTATAACAATTAGGGCTTGTTGCAAAATATTTGAGATTTGGAGATACCATCACATTACTATCTGAATCGAGAACTTGCATATCCGCAACATACGAAGCTTTTCCAAAACCCTCCTCCGCATAATGTCCACTACCCATTTGGGTGGAAGTGTGAGAGCCTGTTGACTTTTTATTTACTATTTCTCCACCAAACTCAATTTTATCTGCATTATCTTTCAAGTTTGTGAACAAGGAGGATGGCCAGTACCCAAGTGTAATCCCAGGACCATAATCAAGCCACCAATTTCCACCCTTTGGATCCTTCACACAGAAAGTGGAGGATTAGGTCAAAAAGAGGAAAATAAATGTGCCCACGTGGTAAATTATAAAATTACCTTCCAAATCGATAAGGTAATATGAAATTGCTTTCCATTATACGTAGAAATTGGAGATATTGCAGCTCCAAGTGCAAATTTTTTGCTAGCTTGAACAAAGCCTGGGCATTTTAAGTTGTAGCACCCAGTGTTTTGATACGCATCAGCCTGCAATGAAAGTATTATTACTCTTGTCATTATTTTTTTTACTAATTCATATAGTTTTTATTTATGTGTGTGTATTACACCTTCAATCAATTTACTTACCGTCCAATAAATAAAAATTCTAGGGCGGTTGTCCCCATAGATCTGCGGGGAGACCTGCATATAAAAATTACTTGAACTTTAGCTTAATGTGCTTAATTAAATTAAACTATTAATCCAGTTGGTTGACATAGTATTATCCTAATATTTTATACCAATTAAACAAATAAAAAGACTATGCATATGTATATGAATGAATTGATTTGAATAAAGTAATTAATGAGAGTAATATATAAACATGCCTGCCATCCAGCTTCAAGGGAATTGAGATCTTTTTCAAATGTGCCAGAGAGAACCCATATTTGACCCAAGCTGAATTCATGACTTTCCACACGTGGGGCCCACACGCTTAAGGATGCCTTTGCTCCTTTGTAGACACCCCCATCAAGATACCCAATTGAATGCTGTGTAGTGTGTAGAACAATATAAGCAGAACCCATATGTTATTTAATTTTCAAAATAGCATAAGTTTAATGTTGGTTTGTGTTTAAGTTTCTTGCTATTGAAGATAAAAATAAGTTGGAGCAAAGATATAAATAAATGAATTCAAAAGATAGACTCTTGCTTATATGTGCATGATGAAACAATGATTTAAATAGGGGCCATGAAACTCATTGATCACTTTAAATGAAAAAAAGGATAATGATCTCTACAAAATTACCACTTTAAAGAAATAAGTATGTCTAATATGAACCCCTCAAAAATAATTTAAAGGAGAAGATATATAATATTGAGTTTTATAATAATAAAAAAGGAAAGGTATTGAATATTTTATTAAAGAAAGAATTTGATAGACGAAAAATCGAGTTTCTACAAGTACATACTTCGTGGCCATTGCCTGCATTGATGAGTTTTCTTCCAAATCTGTTTAAAGAGCTAGCTCTTAACATGTCTTGTTCTGTTGTTCTTCTAATTGGAATTGTACCTTCAGGACATGATTCACCAGATAAACTCCACAATTGAAAGATGTCACTAAAATTATCCATTTGGCTGTGCCATCTTGGTCTTTCTGGAGGATCCTGTGTATATTTATAAGTATGCAAGGAAAATATTCAAGTTATAAAGTTGAAATATAATAGTTTACTTTTAAAAATTATTTCTAAATTTTTCTTAATTAAATTAACAAAAAAGGTACAAAATACCAATGGTTTTTGTCCTTTCAATAGAGGATGATCAAAAGCTGGTTGTTTATGCGATAGAACACAATCTATGATATCACCGTCAGGACTTTGCAAAATAAACACAAAAATATAAGTTAGACTTCAAGACTTAAGACATATAAGTTAAACTTCAAGACTTTTTTTTTTTGTTTGAGGGAAGACTTCAAGACTTAAGAGTGTGTTTATTTGAAGTACGTGAAAATTGTAGAGAATTTAAAAATAAAACTAAAAAACTCAAATGTTTTACCGTATTCCTTCGATTATAATTATTTTTGTTTTGATAGAGTACTTTTTTATTTAAAATTTCAAAAAAATTTGGGGTAAAAAATATAAAAATAAACAAAAGTGATTAATTGTTTTTAGAAAATGTAATCGTTGAAATTTTGAAAACGCTCAGGAGCCGTTTCGAAAATTTTATAACGATGAATTTGTAAAAATACAGAAATCAATTTGCAAATTTGAAAAATTAGTGGCTGATCCAATAATTTTTAAAAACATACAGAACAACATTGTAAATTTTGAAGAAAAAAATCACAGTGACCATTTTAAGATTAACACATTTTATAAGGTGACGCGGGAATTTCAAATTCTCATGATGTTTTAATTTTTAACATACGTGAATTGTCTTCACAGCTGGCTTGTTGATTCGTTGAAGATCAGTTGCTATCATCTTCTTCAACTTACGAAATTCTTCATCTGATCGAAAAGTTTGATTGATCAATTGATGATTGCTTGTTTCTAAAGAATTAATAGGATAAACCAAAGAAACAAGGAGAAGCAGATGTAGGAGGATGGATATGATTGGAGAGCTAAAGTCGATGTTTGTTTTTGTGGGTGCTGCTCCACATTTGTGTTGTCTTTTTACATTAATAAAACAAACTTTTGTGTTCCTAGATTTTGGTTTTGTGCTTGGAATCAAATATAACCCCATAGTATTGCTAGTACTACTACTATAATGTAAGACCGTTTAATTACTTGAGACTGAGTACTTATATATACTAAATGCTATTCAAAATTATAATGAATGTTTTGTCAAACAAATATATGAATGTTAAGGAATGCATTTAAATTTCTGTCAAAAAAAAAAGAATGCATTTAAACATTTGAACCAAAAAAATAAAATACTACTTTAAACATTTGAACCAAAAAAATAAAATACTACTATATGCAAACAACTATTAAGAAAATAATAATTAAAACAAAATATTTAATACTATATAGAGTATTATACAATTTTTTAAGTAATCAAAATGTACCTCTAAAAAAAAGTAATCAAAACATATATCGGTCAAAAACATTTAAGGTCTTTCAATTTTTTTTTAAGGAAATACTATGTTAAATGCACCTTGCTGTATACGGAGTGTGTTGTAATATTTCAAAAGAAATTTAGTTAAATAATTTTGATTAGTAAAAATCTAATTAATTGGTTAAATTATTACAGTTTTGACCTCTTAACTATCAGAAAGTTACGATTTTAGCCCCCTAACAAAAACAATAACAACTGAGCCTCCTATGTTAAGCCCATTTTGCAGTTTTGGCCCCCAGATAATTTTTGATCAATTCAACGCACACGTAGACGCCACATGTACAATTTTTAATTTAAAGATAAATAAAAATGTCACGTGTTAAGAGATAGTTTAAAACGTTCATTCACTTCAACCTAACAACTCTTCAAATATCATTCCAATTTTTTTTTTCAAACAAGCAAATCATTCCAAATTTTACATTGAATTCATGCATCGATTTTTATATTTGAAGAGAAATACCAACAAGTGCCGTCAAGACCACTTGTTACGAAGTCTAAAGAAAAAACTTTGTCTTAAAAATTATGCATTTAACACATTAAAAATTTAAAAAGTAACTTTTTCTACCTAAAACTTACAAATTATTTCTATTTTTGAATCTATTAACTTCAAAACTTTAACAATGACATCTTTTGCATCATATTCCCCACATATTCCTTTGTTTTGCCTATAATTCAAAATTAAAAAAAAAAAGAAAGTAAAAAGTACTAAAAATACAGTGATTTAGTGGTATGAATACATTACTGCTGAGATCGTATAAAAAAATTCATTCCAGAACTTCTAATTTTTTTTTTGAAGAGACTAAAATGAAATATATTACGACGACAATTGACCCTCCTAACACAAGAAGTACATAGGAAGAAACACCAAGAAATACAGAAAAAGTATCAGTAATATTTACAAGGCAACACCGAGTGCCATGAACAAAAACCAAAAGAAAGAAACCGAAAATTAGCCTATCCTGAGGATGGTAAACGGACTGAGCCACCAACCATGGTAATTGAGGGAAAGAGTAACGAGCTTTACCTTCAACCACCTAAAGGTTATTGCCTTGATCTTATCCACCGCCTAAGAAATTTAACTTTCTATAATATTAAAAATTTTGTTATTTCTTTATTTCCATAATTCTCACGTTGTTGCAAACCAAATAAGTTGTAATATCGATTGTCCCGTCTTATTGGTATGGTAAAAACTTGTTGCATCAATATCATCGACGTATAAGATTATGGGATCCATTCCCACTAAAAATTCCACCCCAGCAATAATCTTTAAATTCTCATTATCAATCATACTCTTTTCTGGAAGTTTGTAGTGACTTGCGTGAGAGTGGGAAGAAAGCAACTATTTATCGTTAATTTTTTTTTTTTTTTGAGACAACTGTTTATGGTTAATATAATGCACATATTTTAAGAGATTATTATTGTATTTTTTTCTACACAGTACACTAGCGAAAAGACGGACATTCAAGTGTCCGTCTTTCCGCTCTTTTTATTGCGCTAACGTTTGAAAACTATGAACGGTGTTTTTTTTATGAAATTTTGATTTTGATTAAAACTAAAAAAACGTAAATGTTTGTTGCTTTCAAGTTATAAAAAATCAAACTAACCATGATTATCTATTTCAACGATATTGAAAATAATACAATATAACAAAAAAAATATAATAATTTTTTTTTTAATGACACCAACAACAATTTTATTAAAAGTTGTTTAAAGGTATAATTGGAATAATGAAAAAGTAAGTATAAATATACTCATATAGTTTGTTACATTTTTTAAATGATAAAGAAAAAAAACTAAAAATATATATTCATATCGTGTTTGTTACATTTGTTTTAATATTTAAATTTATTCTTATCTATTTGTTACATGTTTTATTTGTATTGAAAATTGAGGGTATTTTTGAAAAGAAAAATTTAGCCCAAAAATGCTAAAAATGATAGTTTTCTTTATATATAGTATAAATACATTCAATAAAAATATGTCAAGTACGATCATAAAGGTGAAGATGAATTTCATAAGAGAAGTATGATTGATAGGTCGATACAAAGGAATAATCCTTGTAATTCATATTGAATTAGAATGAAAAAGATAATATGAAAGTGCAGTAGTGAGAGTTATTTATAGGTATTAAGGTGAGTTAGTCTGACTAACTTTTAACTATCCAATCAACCAACTAACCATGGTTTACCTATCAACTTTTAATTACTATACTCTAATGAAGTAGATATTTACATAATTTTTAGGAAGAACCTAAAAGGGTGACATTATGTAATAGTTTGATTGAATGTATTATAAAAAATTAAATTACCAGTACACGAATGAAAGTCATATTTTAATGTACTAAAATTGTAACCGTCAATATATTATAAACTTAACTCGCCTTTAAATACTCTTTATCTTTATATCTATTTTTTTAAGGATTTATCTTTATCTTTATTTTTTATTGAGAGAATTATCTTTCTTTCTTTATTATTTATCTTTATCTTTATTATTTACTTGTTGTGAATCCACCCACATTTATCACTTTTTTTTTCGGTTTGTTGAAATGAATCTCCTCCATATTTTATCACTAATACAACACATATATTAACTATTTTAAATGATTAATCATGGTGAAGGTACGCAGTAAACAGGGGAGGACCTCAACAAGATAGGGTGCGGCAATAGTTACACCAGTCCAGGCTTAATTTAAAAAAAAAAAAGATTTTTTTAGAACCTCTCATATCTATTTAGGCCTTCTAAAATTATAAAATTGCCTTTAATAACACTTTTTGTAAATAACTACCGGATGTTCATTTAAAAAAAAAACCATTTTGTATATTCAATGTTCATTTAAAAAATT
>Ga0315914_1003651_pt1 | contig 23334 bp, 6 predicted proteins | sample MpolenodulesMG_FD_203920 | JGI IMG/M metagenome (GOLD analysis project Ga0315914, IMG submission 203920) | Medicago polymorpha root nodule microbial communities from Los Angeles, California, United States - elongated nodules | ecosystem: Host-associated > Plants > Roots > Nodule | place: USA...
AACTAAACTATTGTCTTCGTCTGGTGCGTCCAACAGGGATGGTGACACGCTACAAAGAAGTGCGGTCTGTCTGGATGCGAGGTTGGTTTTTCTGGATGCAAGGTTGACCATCAAGGTCTCTTTCGCCCTAGAAATAAAACAAACACACACACACCATCATTTTCTCCTTCCCCCTCCATCTTATTGCACCATACGTTTAGCTTTTAATAGATTATCATTAGGTTTGAATATTTTATGTAATAAGCTTTTGGCTTAAGCTTTATTTTATTGTAAATGTATTGATATATTTAATAAAATGAGATTTTGTTTGTATCATTTTGTCCTTTTAATTTTGTTTATATTTACATTTATTTTATGGTTTTATCATTTATATTTATGTCATTGAAATAATATAAATCACCGTCTCTTTAAAAAATTGGGCAAATCATATTTCAAGTTATATAATCTGAAAAACCTAACAATTTGTTTCGGAAATCCGAACAAAGGGTACTTTTGAAAGAAAAAAAAAGGACGTGTGAGAAATTGATAGGATGAAAAAAGTATTGATGTATGTAATATATATATATATGTAGACCACATACATCATTAATTGAATGAACTTAAAAATTTAATCTTTACTTATAATAATAACCGAATGGTATATACTAGAATGCGTGTTTTTAATTAAGACGATATATATATATATATAGTTTAAGATAGAGAAAGTAATGAATAATTGAATTCTAGAAGACAGTGACACCACTAAACCATGTGGAATCCAAACTAATTTACTCATAACTACTAATTGGAGAACAAAATTACATAAATACTTGGAAAACAAAATGGGACCCCTAGTTTAATTAAAATCAAAACAGGACAAAACATGCTTAATTTCAAGTTCATTAAATCAAAAGTTTGGTCTATGGCCCAACAGAAATAAAGAAACTTACATCAAGTAGTACTCCTTTTTAATGAAACAATTAAATAAATCTAGTACAGAAATAAAGAAGCTTACATCAAATAGTACTCTTTTTTAATGAAACAATTAAATAAATCTAGTAGTATACGTAAAGTTTAGGAAAATATTAACATGTTAGTATACAAAAGTAAAAATTATATATTTAAAATTGTCAAAAAATTTTAAAAAAATTGAAAATTATATTATTTATAAATATTTGATATTTATGGAATTCTTAACGTGTACTGTCAGGATAAATGTTAGCATGATCTTACCATTTACTACTAATGTGTAGCAAAAAATCAAATAAACTTTTTTTTTAGGAAACAAATTAATGAAGCTGAAGTGTGCAAAGTTATCCAAAAGTTTTAGATCAACTGGCAAAATGCCGAAATTGTTAGGCCGGATGCCATGATCGGGGTTCGAACCCCGGTACCTCCACTTATGTGTGTGAGTTTATAATAACTTTACCATTTCATCTATCTACCAAAAAAAGAAGTGTGCAGAGTTCTTTTTTAGTGATGTTGTTGTGTTGTTTATATTATTTCTCTTATTCTTTTCATTATCACTTTTGTGTCTTTATATATTCCAACTTTTTTATAGTAGTTCTTCTAAAATTTTACTTCCATAAGTTTTCCATCATCCTTCTTAGTCACTATTTTTCAATCAAACCATGTGTATCATTCAATATTTTGAATGAGACTTTACATGAATATTATAAGAATTTCTCCAAATTTTTTTTAACAAAACTGATAATAAGTATGTTCCTTTTTTTCTCTCTTCTCTCCTTCTCAAACCCTAACCGTCACCCTTTTCTTCTTCTTATTTTCAGAGGGGTGATTTAGGGTCAATTTTGACCCAAAAATCACCCATCCGAATTGTTTTTCCTTCTATCCTAATTGAACAAGTGATTCCACATATTTTCTGTTTTCTTTCGTTTGTTATTGTGATTTCGTCGTCCTTGAACGACTCTGTTTGTTTTGATTTCCCGTCTTTGTGCGATGTGTTTTTGATTTCCCGTTTTAGTGCGGTGTTTATTTGATTCTGGTTGAAAGATTAGCTTTGAGCAAGTGCAGATCTGATCAATGACAATGACTTTGGCGTCGTCAACGTTGCAGATCCGGAGACATGAGTATTCCGGAGACATGAATATAGTCAGTCATATTTGTAGGCATATGTACTTTGCTGTTTTATGCTATTAACATGGATGCATCGAGTTTGTTCACAGATTCATCCTTTTTATTTTTAGCGAATTTGAATTTGTATTGTATCGATGTACTCTATCAATTTGAATTAATGAATATCGTTTATTTTTGTCAAAAAAGTTTGTTCCTTTTTTCTAAAGAAAAATAACATAATAATATGTAGTGTTCTATCCTTATTTTTAAAATTCCAAATTTTGTGGTAATTAAATATTATATTGGCTCTCATGTATAATATTTCAAAATGAGATAATTATTTTGTTTTGGATTGATGATAAATGATGAGTACAGTTTTGGATTGATGATATATGATGAGTACACTATAGACTAGATCTGCCCAAGGTTTTACTCGGAATCAAAAGCCAAGTTCAGATTGCTGACTGAGAATTTAATATCCTTCTTTCTGCTACTTGTATCAAGGGAACAAAGAAAAGCTGGATTCATATATGCTCTGCCCAAACTTACCAAGAAGCAAACCTCAATATACAAACCATTTCATATGGCTAACAATGCGAAGAATGAAAACAGAGGAAGCCAATCAAGATAACCAAAGAATTCCATATATTTTTAAGGGTTAAATATGTTTTTGATCCCTATAAATATACCAACCTTTTTGTTTTAGTCCCTCTAAAATTTTCCTTCAACTTTTAGTCCCTATAAAATTTTCAATCACTACTTTTGGTCTCTATTTTTAAGTTAATTTTAGTATTTTTTTTTAATGAAATTGTACAAAAATGTGTAGAATATTGTAAAAATATTTCTAAAAAAAAAATTAGAATTTTTTAACGAAACATAAATTTAATATGAATTTTTAACCATCAAAAATATAAAAATTCATATTAAATTCATGTTTTGTTAAAAAATCCTAAATTTTTTTGGGAGAGATTTTTATAATATTATGAATTTTTCTGCAAAATTTATTCAAAAATATGAATTCTACATATGAATTTACTTTAAAAGAGGGACCAAAAGTAAAGATGGAAAATTTTTGGAGGACTAAAAGTTGAAGAAATTTTTTAGAGGGAACTAAAACAAAAAGTTGACATATTTATAGGGATCAAAAACATATTTAACCCTATTCTTAATAATCCCAATATAATGTTGATTTACTACTCTTATAACACAAATATTGCTCAGAACAGTACTTTAAGCGATTAAATAAAATCTGTTAACACGTCTTGTTGATTTACCATTCTTAGTACCTTCTCTCTTTTGCTTTGCCATCTTTGCAGTGAGTAACTATTAAAAGTGTGTGTGCTGAAAAACTATCACATTCCATGCAATTGTTCCTTACATAGAAGATGGCAAATACATAATGGAGATCAAGATTATCGAACTAAATTATCTAAATTATTTGTGACATTGTAAAAAGTTAAACCTCTGGGGAGAGTTGCTATGATCCTTCCCCCAAACCCATATGATGCCTGGGACTGGGAGTCTCTATTCTAATTAATAGTTATACATCAGACGTAGATAGAGGTACACAACAAATTTATCGAAATAAAAGACTACTCCACGTGTAAAATAAAAATACAGATGCACTCATATCGTTCCAAATAGATAGATATCTGTGAGGATAATTTTTTAAAAAAAAAAAACAAAGTGACATAATGATGAGATATCATTGGATGCAAATATAAGATATTTTTATACTCAATGCAAAGTCTATAAACTCCTTTGTTTATTTGTTACAAAAGAAGAAAAAATCGAAGAGAAAAAATCGGAAAAAGATGGGAAGTTAAGGAATCCCACTATTAGAAGAAAAATGACACCAAAAGTATAAAACAATCAAGAAAAACTAAAGAGTTAAGTGTAATAAAGCTGCCCAATCCTTAAAAACATCAGTTAGTGAATCTCCAGATAAAAAGATCGTCTGCTTTACACCAAATATACTCCAAAGTCAATATTATCCCAGACCAAGTGAAAGAAGCATAAAATGCATAATTTACCCTCTTTACTTCTATTAAAGATTCAAAATTAACCTCAAGAGTTGGTCCAAGGACCTAGCACACACTCAGCATTCACAATATTGAATTAAGGTATATAAAATAATCAATTTACTGGAAAAGCTAAGAACTACTAGAAATCCTACATGGTTCCCTAAAAAAGACAATCTAACACTGAAAGAAGCAAAAAGATCAATAAGTAGTAAAACTACAGCTCCAAAGAATTATAGGCACAAAAAATTGAGGTAAAATTATGTAAATTGACCATAATCTTTAACTAGGGTTACATTGATTGATTTTTTTGATCAAACAACTAAATGCATTAAGGTTACATTGATTGATAAAAGATACAGGAAAAGTAAAAAAAATAAGGCATCACTTAATAAAAATCCAAGATAAATTTTTTAGCAAGACTTTGGCAGAAAACACCGGCGAATGGCAAATAACATTCGTGATAACCGTTCTGTCATATTAAGTCATTACCTAAACAATAACACGCCAAAATGTCAAAACTCAAAAGTCAGCCAATAAACGATCAAAGGTTGAAAACGAGAAAGTACAAACTTCACATATAGTAGCATGATGAAATATTCAACACAAAACCGACCAATTACTAGGCATTTTGTGAAACTTCTATCACAATATTATCCAATGCTATACTATCAAATCCTATGCCAATATACTAAAAAAGCATACCCTTCTTCTGCATTGCAAGTAGGATCAAGATCAACTATAGACATTATGGAAAACAAATCAAAGAAACTAAGGTACACTATAGAGTTACATCTTACAAAGCAACTATGAATAATAATACTAATACTTCTTCATTTGTAAGCTTTGCCGAGAAATTTGGGTTACACTTATTTTGTTTTACAAAAATAAGATGATAATACAGAACAACAAAAATGGGCATACTCATAAAACGTACTGCCAAGGCTAAAGCTATCTTAAAACCAACAAACAAGTCAGAAGTGGAGAATATCTATAGATTCTATACCTCATTTTTCTCTCTTTGATTATTCAGTCACTCTTTAGGAAGTTCACTGCAAATTTTTCCATCTTCCAAAAGCTGAATAATTGCAGTCTTAAGCCTATTATAATCATCAACAGTGTTATACACCTGATGAGAAATCCTCACATAACCAGTTATAAACCCATCCTTATCTCTAGCATCCCTTTCACCATTTCTCAATGCCTGATAGTATACAGGAACTTCAATAGCATGATAAACCCTAAGATAAAACCTTAACCTCAAAGCATCATCATCACTCATCACCCGAATCTTCGAAGGCAAACCAATCATAATCATACTCGCACACATTTCAGGCGGCGACCCAAGATTCGTACTCCACGCTTGCTTCAACATAACCCCCATTTTCACAACCATATCATGGTTCCTCTTCATAATCCCTTCAATTCCACCTTCAAACCGATTCACAAACTCCAAAATCGACGGCACCACAAGTTGAGGACTATAATCTCTCATCCCAACCCAAGCACTCTCAGCAGGTAAACCATTACCATACTCATGCGCCACTACCGGATGATGAACATCATTCAATTTTTTATTCTTATTACAATACATAAACGCAACCGAAGGTGGCGAAAAAAACCATTTATACAAATTACTAACATAAAAATCAGCACCAATTTCTTTAACATCAACCTGCATACTTCCTAAAGCATGAGCACCATCAACAAAAACCTGATCCACTTCCTCCTCTCTACAAACCCTAATCAATTCTCTAACCGGAATAACAACCGAAGGCATCGACGTTATATGATCAATTATCGCTAACCTAACTCTCCCACCGTTAATTTTCCCTCGTTCGATCCCTTTCTTAAACTCCGCGATAATTTCCTCGCTGGAATTAACCGGAAATGGTAGCTCAACCTCAATAACAGAGCCACCGACAGGTATAACATAAGCTTCAATTGATTTCTTAACAGCTTGATAAGCGCAATGGAAAATTATAACAGTGTCATTTCGGCAGAACTTACCGGAGGAGAATTGACGGCCAATTTGTTGAAGAACGATAGCGGCAGCGGTAGTGGCGTTATCGATTAACGAAATTTCTTCGACGTCATCGGCATTGATTAGGTTTTTGATGATTTTACGAGAATCGAGAATTCCGTTACGGAGGGTGTTGAAGAAGAAGTCGTCAGGTTGTTGAAGGAAGCGAAGCTGCCAGGTGGTTTGGGCGGTGAGGATGGAGCGGGGACAGCTGCCGAAGCTGCCGTTGTTGATTCGTGCGACGGCGGTTTGGTGGTGGGAGAATTCGTGAAGGAGTTCGTGTGAGGAAATGGGGTGGGTGAGTTTTGGTTTCTTTGAGTCTGGCTGAACGGTGCCGTTTCGAGGGTCGTCGTTGTTATTATCATCCATTGTTGTTTGTTTAGAAGTTGGATTTGAGTGTTAGGGTTTTGTTCATTGGTGACTGACTGGATAGAGCATAGTGTGTGAACTGGCGATGTTTAGCAGCTGAACCAGTGTTATTTTCTTCATTATATATTTCATCTATTATCTTGAAAAATGATAAAAAAAAGTGACCCTTATAAAATGGTTAAATAAACAAATATAAAAATAAAAGAAAAAAGATTCACCTTGTGAATAAGTAGATGGTTCGGGGTTCATCCCCGTAAGTTTAACCCAGATGTTAAATACAATATATTATAATATATGTAAAGTCTAGGGTTTCTCGAACACCATAAAAAAAAGTGTTTGAGATTCGTACTTTGGCACCTACTTAAACAGATTTGGATTCTCTCTATTAAAAATTCTCAAGTTTTCTCAAGTGTATTCTCAACCATCAAACACGAGAGAGAAAGTGATAATTAAATTATAATGAAAAGTAGTTGTTTTATTTTAATGGTGGAGATTGAAAATGAAAAAACTTAAGAAAATTTTCAATGGAGAGAATCTAAATCTTGCTTAAACAATGTCATACAAACTGAGCTAAGCTCACAAATAATGTCTATAAGAGCATAAATATCGGTTTGATTTAAGAGTGTCTTGGCATAAAATGTATGACACCATGTCAGAATATCACATTGTCCAACATCTGCCGTGGTATTGCATTGCTACGGTTCCTTTTCTACATTTGAGGTGTAAAAAATAATATAAAATTAGAATGTGATTTTAAACTATAAATTTGAGGTGTATTGTGTGATTAGTTGGACCCAATTTAGAGTTTTAGGTGAGTAGTATGGATATTTGAAAAATGTGGTTGAGTGGTTTAAATAATTAAAAAATGTGAAGTAATATTTATATATTATGTGGGGTTCATTTATACCAATGTGATAAAAAAAATGGTTGAATATTTTAAAGAGAATCTTTTTTTATGTGTGTGTCCAAACATTATTGACTTGCTCTTGTGATATTACGTGGGGTCCATTTTCCAAATAAACATTTTCCAAACATTTATATATTATGTGGGGTCCATTTTCTTTTTTCTTTCCCTCTCTTAAAAATGGAATATTACGATTACTAGTAAAAAGCTTAAGTATTTCTTTCCCTGTCTTACAAATGGAATATTACCGATTACTAGTAAAATAAAATAAAATAAGAGGCTTAAATATATTTTTCATCTGTTATCTTTTATCGAGAATTTGTTTTGTCATTTATCTTTTTTACATGATTTTAGTCCTTAATTTTTTTTAAAGAAGTCCTTTGATTTATTTAAAAGATGATATTTTAGTCCTTTTAACATACCATACCAAATGAAAATAAGGGCTAAAAGATCATATTTATAAAAATAAAAGATTGCATGATTTATAAAAGATAAAAGATCAAAACGAATTTTTTCGTAAAAGATGAAAAGGGTCATGCTAATAAGCGTTCATGTGATACTAGTTAAAGAAATTTAAAATAGTCGTAAACAATAATTTACAAACTTTTATAAGATGAAATTCACAATTTTTCAACATATTGGATCATGTTAACTCGTGTCCCTAAACATTAGTTAATAAAGTTAAAATAGAGAATTTTCATTGAAAATAAAAAATTCTTGATTTTCAAAAAGTTGAATATTTCTCAAGAAAAATTTAGCCATATCCCTATAACTATCTCCCTACTTTACAATTTGATTGAAGGGACTAATTTAAAAAGTCATATCAAGATGTGATTGAAGAAACTTTTTTTTTTACATTTAAAAAGTCATATCAAGATGTGATTGAAGGAACTTTTTTTTTTTCTTAAAAAAAAAAAGTTTTATAATGTTTGTTTATAGACTATACAAATATAATGTTTAAAAAAAAATGACTATACAAATATAATCCCTTTTCTCCTTTTAAAAAAAAATGTAGTCCTTTTTCTAATGTGTTTTAGTTTGAAGCTCTAAATTCTTTTGTCCTATCGAGAATACTTCAGTGATAATTCTAACGACAAATTAAAACATCGTTTGGAGGGTAGAAAAGTTATGGTCCATTAATTCGGGTAAGAGTGTAGAACTCTACTTCCTCCATTTGTGTAAATTTTCAATTACAATTGTTATTTCGTCAATTTGCAAATCAAAAAGATAAATAAATAAAGGTTATGGTGGGAGAGAATGATATGGAACTTTCAAGAAATAGAGAATATTATAAAACTTTTTAGAAATATTACTAAATAAAGACATAATAACTACTTGACCAAAAGAAAACATAATAACTACTTTTTTTTTTTACAATAAAGATATAATAATTATTTGGACTTCGTCCCTCTTCATTATCATGTTTCATGTCGAGCACAACTAGAGAAAACATTGTGTGTGCGTAGCTTTCATTCTGCTTTATGGATAATGAAGAATTTTATGATTTTTATCGATTATCTTGCAGCCTCAATTTCATATCGTCGTATTATACATTGAAACGTGACAATGAGCACTCTACAATGATGAATTAGAGAAATTGAAAGAAATTGTTCAAAAACTTGTAGGAGAGTCCATTTGACCATGAACACATGGACCTCAAATCAAAATTAGGTTATATGAATTTGAATATTCATTTTGTTGATAGTTGAGTTGAAGATACATAAAAAAATCATCAACTTTTACCAAATCACATGGGAGACATGATGAGTCAATATGATTATTCTTACTTATTTGGGGTTGGATTTATAATTGTTGACAAAGCTAAATCAAACTACTTAAATAACTAAAGAACATTCCCTCAAAAAAAAAAAAAGATAACTAAAGAACATGACGCGGCATGTCTTGAATACCTTATATAATTGTCCCAATACCTCATCAGGTTCTTTAGGTATCTAATCATAACCTCGTTTAATTTACCACTGTAAACCATTATACTTAACACAAACTCTTTAAACAAGAATCAACATATCGATTCATCATGTCTCCTTTGTGACATGATTTGACAAATATTGATGATTTTCTCATGTATCCTCGACACACTACCAACAAAATGAAATGGCAAATCAAAATCATGTAACTTAGGTTCATATTCCAGGTCAATGTGTCGGTGGTCAAACAGACTCTCCTTTAAGTCTTCAAGAATTTTTTTCAATTTCTCTCATTCCTTAATGTAGAGCCCCCAAACATCCGACCTCAATGTAGACCATGACGGAAAATCGAATTGGAGGTGCAAGATTATCAATAACTTTTTAAATTCTCCAGACAACGGAATGGAAGCTCCGCACACACAAATGTTCTCACTAGTTGCGGTCGAAATGTCTCTTAATCAAACTTATAATAGCTCGAAGAATAAACTACTTTCCCTTCTTGAATTGTTTTTCTCCTTTTCTTTGATTGGGTCCCTTAGGTGTCACCATTGTTCAAATTTTGTGATGACCAAACTAAAATAGAATTTAAAGTAATTATCAATTTAAGTTTAATATTTATATAGCGACCAAACTAAAAGAGGATTTAGGGCGGCTACCACACAAAACCTAATTTTCATGGCTTTCTCTTAACAAGCTTTTGTATATGAAAGATTCAGTTTTCGTTAATGAAAAAGAAAAGCATTCTTAAATATAAGAAGATTCATGTTAGTTTCCAAAATAAACTTACTACCGTTAACTTTTTAATTTATGCAAGTTTGCACATGATAAAAAGAACTCATAAAAAATTCAATGAATGGGTAAGCAAACACCCATTTTTATCTTTTTGTTTGAGCAAACATGGCTCTCAGACCCACACTATTCCAATTAAAACCACCCACAAATAGCAAATATGGTAACACAAAACATAGCAAAACGCATAAGTAAAAGGAAAACATGAAATCCCTAACTTAACAAAAAACGCCACAAAATCAGATCTTGTGTTTAAATTTCTATATGTGTGATCTTACTAGTTGAATAGGAAGGGAATATTATTTGTTGGTGTTTGGCAAACTGTTGCTACTAATGGTGACTTACAGGAGATGAGAACGGCTCTCTACATTTTTATTTCCTCTCTGTAATTTCCCTTTTCCCCTCAAAACTAATGGGTTGCTACTAATGGTGTTTGGCCTCCTTGTTTTGATTTGTTGTTCACCTTTTATAGTCAAATATTAGGTTAGGTATTTTTTTTTTAGAGAAACATGCCAAAATATTGCTGGTGAGAGTAAACAAGAATCCTAAGTTTGGTGGTTACAAAATGCAGTGCAGTGAGCTTAAAATGGTGGTGCATAAAAACAACTAGTAAAGAAAAATTGGGAGGGTTGTGAAAATAGAAGAGTAGGTTTGGTGTGCTGGTGCAAACATACCAATTGCTAAACTTTTTTGTTTCTTTTTTGTATTTTTATTTTGAACAAATATAAATGGATTCTTAAATATGGGGCTCAAAAGTCAAAACTAATGGGCCAAAAGAATGAGTTATGTCCATTTTTTTAAAGATTTTTTGAAGGAAATTTACAATGCTAAAAACAATAATAAAATTAACATTATCACTTCCTTTTTTGAAGAATTTTATTCTGCCTCATCAACATCATTCTCCACACCCATCTCAAATCAGTGTCTTGTCTTCCAAGCCTCCAAGTATGGAAAAACAATATCAATAGAAAATTAGCATGAAACACATTTTGCTGGAATTTGAATTGGTACAAGTGCTGAATAAATTCTGCCTGCCATGTGATGGGTATTAATTAAGGAACCAATAGAAAGTTAGGAGCTTAGGAAGTTAGTTAGGGAACAAGGACTAAAATATGTGTCTCATTGAATAACTGTTATCTTTTATCAATTTAATCAATCAATACCAATTCTAATGAGTTTTTCTCTATATCAAGCTCTCAAGTTTATTTTACCAACGAGATGAATCTTCATCTCTTTAATCATGTGATTTATAATATTGTAGAGCTTTAAATTTATATTATGCTTCCGCAAATGACACTGATGAAGATCATTGTGACTATGACTTAGATTCATAAGATGAAATTTTAGTTTCAACCTCTCTTGCGGATCTGTAATCAACATGAATAGCTATAGCAATTGCAATCTTGTTTTCGGAAGTTTTTCACACTCACGTGAAGATGAAACACGTGTTACCATTGAAATCAACATTTTTAATTTTTTTTAATAATCGTATAAAATTTAAAAAGAGCGTACAATTTGAGACGAACGAAGTACTCCTATTTTGTTGGATGAGTGACACAATAAGGCCATGTCAGTGGATATTAAGGTTTCTATTTATCATGACTCTTTTATTTTATTTTTTTTGAGTAAATCATGACTCTTTTATAAATAATCAACTTCTTGTTTGTGTTTCCACGTGAAATGAAATTTTGGTAAAACAATAACTAGATGCATATGGTATTTCTTATTGACAAATAAATCTCATTTGTACGTCAATATCTTACTAATCAATGCAGCTATAATTATTTAATTATCAGTTGTTTAAAGTTAAGTAACAATTCATTGACATGGAAATTTTGTAAAAAAAAAATAAAAATTCATTGACATGGAAATAATATTTGAGAAATAATGAAGGCCTATTTGTTCAAAAACAATATTACAAATGACAAAAAATCAGGGAAATACTAATTCATTTCATGAAAACTCAAAGTCTTGATAAATGTTGGGAGATCAATATAAATATGAGTTTTTACATTATATATGGTCTTCTTATTAGATTATGTGCAACCATATTAGCCTCTCAAGAAAAATCCACTCGATAGTTGTAACAAATAGGAAGATAAAATTAAATGATGCTTAGAAAAGACATCCCCAAACTAAACTCAATGTTAAAATTGTTGACACTAGAATTAAAATCATCTATATTAGTCTTAGAATCAAGAGAAAAAAATGACATCTTGGAAGCCTAATTCTTTAATCGGCCACTCCAAAGCTTTTAGAAGAGCAATAGTTTCTCCTAGACGCACTTCCATGACAAGTTGTAGCCAAGTTGTTTTAGCCCTAACAAAAAGACCAAATTCGTCACGCAGACAGATTCTCATTCCAACACAAATATGATACATAGAAAACGCAGCACCAATATTACATTTAAGATAGCCCGGTGGGAATGCATCGATCTGCTCACAGCTCCCTGCAGCTGCTGCCCGTGGAAACTGCTACTGCTGAAGCATGCGGTCTGCCACTCTTCCAACAAAAGGTTGACACGGTAAATAACATCATCAGGATGCTCAATCAGCTTCTCCCACACAGCAAGGTTTTAACTAAGCCAAATACTCCACCGAGAAACAGCAAAAATTTGTTGTTTGTCTTGAGTTAGAAGATGCAGAATTTTAGATATGACTTCTTTAAAAGTTTTACCTGCAAGCAAAAGAGGTTCAATAGTTTTTGCAACAATCAATGCTCCTCCAAATCTCTTTACTCTTCTAACAATTACATAATGTGTTACAAAGTCTCAAAATTATTCTCACGCCTGAGGAAATTGTCAATCAATTGGATATACTTTATTCACAAAGACAGACATGAGATGGAATACAGTTTCTAGTAACTCCCCACGCTAAATTTACATTCTGCACTTTCTTTTGTGGGGTAAAACATTTCAAAATTGTAAATATGTTGTTAGTTTGTCGCTATTATTGTCTCAAAATAGGCATGGATTAATATGAAAGAGACAATCTACATTATATCTACAATTTCTACATGTATTAAGAATGATTTTAATGTTTTTTAAATTGAATAAGAATGCAATGTATTGATGCAGCACACCATCATGAATTGTTTTATCATAGTCTTCCAATAAAAAAATTCTAACTCATTGATTGCCAATGCAAGCAAAAGAGTACTCTTGAAAGAGAAAGTGTGGTTCGTTCATTAAGGGTTGATGTTGTTTTGCAAATTAAATATCACTCTTGAAAGAATACCAAGTATGATGTATTGCAATAATATGATTTGGAACACCCAATTTGGTAAAAAACGTAAGCAAATTACATTTACGACTACTACGACAATCAATAACTTTCTTTATGGTGTCTTTAATTATTTTCAACTTGTAAATTTCTCCTACATTCTCTCTTGTTGCCAAAAATTTTATGCTTAGGTATGAATTAACAAAGTTGTCGCAAGCTTTAGAATTACTAATTATGTAGAAAACAGAACTAACACAGTTCCCACTCAAACCTTAACTAGACTATAAGGTTCTTATGTATGAAAAGTTTAGTGCATTTCTTGGATCACTTTTTATAGTCAAATTTATACTTATATATGGTCGTGATCCAGTCATATACATGTTAAGCATAATCCAAATTCCAGTCACTTTAAAAAGTTCTATAAAAAAGCAATGCATAAGTGAGAGCTATATCTATCATGCATATAATTAGGCTTATTTTGGTTAGTTAATAAGCTTTATAAGGGTCAAACTGTGTATAACATCTAGTTAGTTTTTTTACCTTAAGTTCAATATTTAATCTTCATCTTAAACTCCTGGAAACCATCAATTACAAGTGCATTATTGTAATGCATCAACTTCACAACTTGCAAACATAGGCCTCCTTTATATTTTACTTCATAACCTTGTAAGGGCTATTAAGGAATCAAAGTTTATCTTTGAATTTGTACTCTCTTGATTATTTATAAGTAGAACGATATCCTTCCAAGACCTTATTTAGGTAGATCACACGCTTTGAATTAAGTTGTTGATTCAGGGTTGAACGATCTAAACTTTACTAATCTAGCTAAATTGTGTATTTAAAATTCTATGATCCAAACCTTGATGCAAGGATCAAGCTAGGATTTCATCACATTACTAACAATCAACATGTCCAATCAAATGACTCTAAAATTTGATTAAATTATAAAAAAAGACATCTTCCATTTTAACATCAAGAGATACCAATATAGATAAGCGAAAGTATACTTACCACTTCAAGAGTCAAAAGGCCTATCTCTTTAACTATTACCATACGTTCAAACTAGTAAAATCCTTGCAATCTCACTTTTCTACTTCAATTCTATCTTATTAGTGAAATCTAAAATGTCGAGATTGAAGTATGGACCATACGGTCCAAATGTTACTATTTGCATTCAGTCACAAAGTTTTGAGTGCACATAGTCCAAATCCATAAAAAAAAGAAAAAATGCGAGTGTGGATGAAATTAATTTGAGTTCCCTTTGCAACATGACATTGATTTATTTCAAATAATACTCTTAAGTATCTTCTGACATAGCATAAACTGGAATAGAATAAAAAGATGATTACAACAAACATTAACCAAATTCCAACAAAGCAGTTGCATTATTTCAACCATCAATACAATACAAGAGATGACAAGGGTGGGGCTTCAACAATTAAGTTAAACTTAGAAGACTCTAAAAATGTGTTTTACCATCGCAATGATACCAAACTCTCATGGTAAATATGGATCTCTGGTTCATAATTGCTAGGAATCCAAAGATAAAATGGTTGCGGCCCACACTTGCTTACGTTATGCAAGACAATTTTGCAACACATAGTTTTCACCATAACTTTACCATTTTCTGAAATAAACATTGGGTCAACAATAGAAGGATTCACATTAGTAAGATTCCAATTCCACATAGGATGGGGAATGATCATCAGTTTAGTCCATGACTCGGCAACTCCATACTCTTTCATCAACCACACGACTGATTGATCTCTACTTTCAAAACACACACAAAGACAATTTCTCAAAACATCTAGCACATGACTACTTATTATGTATTCATCACCATCACATTGAGGCAGTAACACTTGCCTGTAATTTTCGTTCTCAAAATCAAAGGAAAGAATTGATCGTTCAAGATTAACAGGATTCTTTGTAACTACCCAGTTCAAAGTGCCACTCACACATTTTCCTAACCGCCAAATAGGAATGCATGGGAAATTATGTATTGTTTTCAAGGAATTTTCACCAAATGTATACATTTCGGTAACAGTTTCACCAACTTTTGCCCTATTTTGCATAACTACTAGCAACTTGTACTTGTCATTGACTTGATCATAGCCAAAACCATAATATTCAAGAGAATTATTACCATCAAATGAGTCGATGGTTGGAGATATTTGGGATTTAAATTTGATAGAAGGGTTCCACAATATGACATTACATTGATTAATATCATAAAGACACAACAACCCATTGTACGAACCTAGAATACGATATTGGTTCCTCATGATGGTGATAACAGGTTTAACAGGGGTGGATTGGTTTTTCAACAATGGTTCAAGAGGGTAAGATATGATTTTGATGCCTCCATCAGTGATGATATTTGAGAACAATTGTGGATACGGGGTTGAGCTTATAAGGTGGCTCTTTGTGAAGACAGGATTAGAGATCAAGGCTTTCCATGATTTACATACACACTTGAATTGAACGAGGGATCTCACAGGAACCCCTGAGAGAATCTTTTCAATGAGCTCGTGTGGTAAAACGGGTGATGGGAGCACTGGTTGAGTGAAAACAATGTTGTTTTGACTGTGGTTGAGACATATACTACAAGGACATGTTTGTGGGTGTTGTTTGATCTCAACATCATCCCCCATTGCACAACTCTTATGTATGACACTTGTTTGTTTACACTGGTATGTTTTGTTAGTTAATAGAGGTTTTATTATTTATAGAGAGACAAAAGAGTAGCATTAAATTTCAACAATAATATTATATTAAATTAAATAATATCATACTATATAATTTGCAACAAAAAAAATAAAAAATAATCTTTTACGCAATATTACAGTCAACCTTCCTTATCTTAAAATAACATTAAATAATTTAATTTAGATAATATTTTATACAATTTGCATTTGCTATCATTTTTACTATAGTATTATATTTTGTTGTTAAAAAATATAGTATTATATTTAATTTAGATAACATTCATTATTTATGTTCATATAGTCAACACTATTCCTTTCAAAAAAGTCAACAGTACAATTTTATCAAATATTTAAAAATGATATAGTATTCATTATTTATGTACATAATAGTCCACATTAGTACTAAAAAAAAAATAGTCAACATTATTATTTTAACCGGTCAAAATATATTTAAAAAACAAAATTTATTCTATAACTGAATTGGATAAGTACTATTTCAGTCAAACATATACAATATTAAATTAGCGTATTAAAAAATTAATTTAAATTATCTAGAAAAAAATTATTTTAAATAATATGATTATATTCTCCAACATTTCTTATCGTGTGTTCCCTCGGAAATAAAATATATATATATATTTTTTGTTCCGGTAGATAGAGCTCACACAATTTAATTGTGGAAATATGGAGTGTCCGGGTTCGAACCCCAACCCCTGCATATAATATACAACAGTGGTGGAGCCCTTCATGGGCTGAGGTGGGCCACGGCCCACCCGGAAAAATTAAAAAATCAACGATTATAGGTGTATTTTGCGAGATTTTATACAATTTTATGTCGGTTTTAGGTTTCGGTTGATTCAAATTCCCGCAAAATGATGTAGTGACACATCCAAAAAATTTAAATAATTCAATTATAGGTCTATTTTGCGAGGCTTTAAACAATTTTTCAACGGCTAATTTTAGTGGCCCACCCTAATATTTTTTTCTAGCTCCACTACTGATATACAATATCCTTACCAGTTGATCTAAGCTCACGTATATAAAACAATTTTTTTTTTTTTATCGTGTTTGACATGTTTAATTTACATGTTTTATTTATTACTAGCGAGCATATTGGATGTGAGACATCTTCATTATTGTCTCTATGTGTACAACACATTAGATATAATAAATCAATACTCAACGACACTAATCCCACATATTTTATTTCTTATTTCTCTTTCTTCTTATAGCATAAGAGGTGTTAAAGAATGATTGTGATGCAACGGTAAAATAATTTACGTTTGGAAGAACATATGTAAAGTGAATTGAATAACTTATAATAGGTTACCTTACCTTATTTTTATAATGTTTTTCAGTCATTTTCAGTAGGTTTTACTTGCAAAACAGATGAGTATTAGATCAATTGTCTAAGATTTCTGGATATTTGTATTGTTTTTTATATTTGAGTCTATAATTCTATTCTTGAGAAGCAAGACATCCGAAGATTTATGTGGTCATTGGGGAGATGAAGAATGAAGATTCAAGAGGCCTCAGAAGACTTTGCAAAGGGAGAAATTTTGTTCTCAAGTTCCAAGACATCTTACATTGAAGCAAACACCTAAAACGATGAAGAAAACATGCATTTCAGCACATAACGCACTCAGAAGAGCCCAGACGCACATAAGGTAGCTCCCAGGCGCCCATAGTGGTTACAGATGCGCCCTGGCGCATGGATGGGGGCGTCCAGACATGCAAGGCACATGCGCCTGGTGCAAGGCTGAGGCGCCCAGTGACTTGCGAAAAAAGTCACAATTTGTGACTTTTTCGCCCTGAAGCACGTGATTTTAGCCGAAGCTTAGGTGGAAACTTTCCCTATAAATATCGTCTTCCTCATTCATAATTTCTCGTTCATAACTGAAACAGTTCAAGAGGAAGGCAATTCTAGGAGCTTCAGGAGGAGTTCTATCTTCTCCTTATCTTTCTAGGTTATGTTTTTAACTTTTTGTAATTTGTCTTTAGTTACCATGTGTAACTAAATCTTTATAGGCTAGGGTACTAAGATGGACCTCTGTTTATTTTGTTGGATAATCATTTAATACTCCCTCCGGTCCTATTTATAAGAAATATTTGACTTTTTTGATTCATTGCATAAATGATGTATTTGATCTATATTCTAGACAAGATACATCAATTACTCAATGAAGCTAAAAAGTCAATTTTTTCTTATAAATAGGACCGGAGAGAGTATAATGTCATTTATTTAGTTATTTTATGATTGCTATTTAGTTTTATCATGTTAGATTTATTTTAAAGGAGCGCAACTCTAGTTTAGACACTTAGGTTGTGACAGAGCTTAATAATGATATTTATATTTGTCTATCTAGGAAGTAATTAGTTAGTAACTAGCGAAAGATACTGAAAGAGAGTTGACCCTAGTAGTAAGTACTTAGGAGGTGACATTACTAATATTGAGTAAAATCTGTTGAACCTAGGATGTAACTAGTTATTAATTAAGGAAACAAGTGACTCTAGGGAGTGAAGCAAACCTTGTAGAACCATGCTCCTTGACCCTTGGTAAGGTTGACGTGTAACGACCCAAAATTTGAGACATTAACTTATGAAATTCTAAGTAAAAAAGATGTACATTTTTATAAAAAAAAAAATAATAATAATAAAAGTGACTAAAAAGTCATTGACTTCAAAATAAATGAATAAATAAGTTTCTATTTTCACTATAGCAAATCAAAGTTGTTTTACATCAAAATATAAAATTCCAATGAACAAGGCTTTCAGCCTTCCACTACCCAAGGTCACATACAAGCTGGTCATAACTTTGGACACTTGTGAGAAATCTCACCAAAGCGCACCAAAGGTCCACATAACTCAGAGCCTCCAGCTGTAAGTTGTTATCGTTATCTGATTTCCAAATACGGAAAAGGGTCAACTCCCAAACAATAAAAAGTATACAACTTATGCATACATATTTAACATGTATTTCAAGACATGCAAATAGTACAAATATTAAAAAGAAGTACACAAAATGGCAACACCAAAAACCCAAAGTCAACTCGAGAAATGCACAACCCCCCTAAAGACTAACCTATATGTGACTACAAATGACCCGGATAACACCTCCCTTATAGGGCAACATAAGTTCTTCGTAGATATTTGTGGGCTTCAACCAATTATGAACACTCCACCGTGGCTCCAACCAATTATGGACACCACATACCCCACGGGTCCCAACCAATAATGGGCACCAAAAGAAAACAGTGAGCCTCAACTAATTATGAGCACTCAAAAGGAAACGACGAGCCCCAACCAATTATGGGCACTCAAGAATTCAGATCCCAACCAATTATGAGCACCAGGCGACTATGAATGTATGCATTCGACACCTGGTTGTTAACTCCACAAAGTAGATCACTCACAATGAGTATCCAACTAACCTAATCATTGTCTTAACCACCTGCTAGAGACGCTAATTACACCAACAATATGCAAGACCACAATTCATGAATTAAAACAGCAAGTTATACTCACAACCAAGCAATACAAAATCAAGTTCAAAACAGTATATATGCATGGTACAATACATAAACATGTTCAAAACATCATTTTAACAACAAATAAAAACATATATAAATTGAAAAATGGAGCGCCCTTTCTCTTACCTTGGCAATAGCAGCACTTAAATTTCAACCAACCGTTTTGCTCCACTACCTTTATACCTTCACAATTAAATATTTACTTAGATTCTAATTCCTCTTACTGCTAATTCTTTCTCGACTCTTATGTTTAGTTAAGGTATGATTTACAACTAAATTCAATATAACCATTAAATCATCCTAAACATTTTCTATACATTATATACTCTAAAAGTAATCACTTTCGGTCTATATTCTTAGAAAAAATTCGACACTTAATTATGTTTTGAGGAAAACACTAATATCGTGAACTGTAAAATAAAGAGTACTATAAAGTTGATAGAAACTTCTCCCCATTGCTGAGGTGCCTCAATTTACTTAATAAATTCAAGGAGGCTTTTATTTTCAAATTGTTCAAACCAAGACCTGATCCAAAATATAGATATAAAAATAAAACTTTTAATCATCCAATAACTTCAATTAGGCTATAAATCTATGAACACTAATGTCATCTTATTTTCCACCGTACAAGCAACCTAGAACTCTTTGGTTAGCCTTTACAATTTCAAATGTAGAAAAACAAGATAGACTAATCAAAAGAGCCAACCCAAAAATTGTTCTCTAATTATAATTTGTGATGATTTTTGTTTTCTTCCAAAACTTAACTGAAGGCTATAACGACGACACAAATAGCCATCAGGTTCTCTTCCATGTAAAAAGTTTTGTTCAAGTTTCCTTTTACACTTACAGGTTTGACTTACTATTTCATTAAAGCAATTTTAACTTAATGAAGATTAATTAAACAAAAGTCCATTTGTACTCAAAGGTTAAATTCCTATAGAAGCATATGACACGAAATAGAGAAAGAATTTCATAAGGAAATGAAAGAAAAATAAGTAATTGCAAGAGCAGTATTTACTAAAAAAACTATTTAAAAAAAAAAAACTTTTAGGACCAAGCAAAACCTCAAATTGGATTATGAGCTTAACAATTCATGGATTTTCCATAAACTACACAGAATGGTGTCAAGGGCATAAAAGGGTGGAATGATCCAACAATAAAGTATCAATGAGAAAGGATAGCAAGAGTGAAGAAATTCTTACTTTTGTGTAGTCTAATTGCTAGTCCTTAGTTTTCTTTTGTTTCTCTTCTCTCTCAGTTTCTCTATTTTTCTAAGTATAAAATCAATAAAGTGGTGAATACATAGAATGAGGGGGTAACCGGTTGTTATTAATAGTGAAATAACCCTCCCACTAACTCCCTTCCTAAATGAGTGGCACTATACTTAAGGAATAGGAGGTTACACTGTTTTTTCTTATACACGTTCCTTTTGTTCTTTTCGTTTTCCTGTACAATATGTGTGCATGCAATGGACACTAAGTCAAAGCCTTCCTTAATAGGTATAGTAGTCACTCACAAAAAATGATACAACGGTGGCAATATTATTATTATTAATTCTTTTTTTAAATTCACACAGTCATTTAATTGTCATTTTTTTTCTTCTCTAATAAAATAATTATTTTAATTATGCATTTTATTTCAACCACACATAGTATAGTAAAATAAATATTCATATTCATTTCTTAATAAAATAACATAAAACATTCATCAAATAATTAGTGACATTGGCTCGAGTATAACATAATAGTTTGATAAAATATATAGCAAACTAAATAGGATAAATAACCTGGATCTTACAATAGTGCTGCCCATTTGTAACTACCGAGAGGGAGAGTGTGCTATGAGATACTTAAGATTCATAGATGGCAAAACCCTTTAGGAACATTAGCCTTCATTGCCTTTGAAAATTTAGGAATGTCAAGTTAAGTCTTTGTTTCAATTACCTTTGAGGGAGTAAGACCCCATACGTAAGGATCACCGTGTGACCAGCAGGTGCAACTCAACATTGGAGGGATAGACCTAAATCAACTGAGAGAGTAAGGCCCCATATGTAAGGATCACCGTGCGATCAACAGGTGCAACTTGACGAACCGATTAGGTTAGAACGTCTTAACAGCCTCATCACTTAGATAGTCTACTTAAAATAACTAAACGCGAGATGAATGTTATTTAATTCCAACAAATAAATAGGGGGATTCAAAGAGTCATAACCACTGCTTACTTTTCTGCAACCAAAACAGGTAACTTGCTCTGTTGCAAATAGATAAAAATTGCAATCACTTATCCCTCAACTCTTTATTTATATTTTATTATAAAAAAATAAGTGACGTGAATTGTTTGGACGAAACGACAATCCCTATGGATACGATACTCTACTTACACTTTATTACTTGGTGAACGATATGGTACGCTTATCTAATCCGACCATCAATAACAAATTTGGGTTATAAAATTAATTCTAAACTCGAAATCTTGATTTTTAGTTTAAGTAGAATCAATTTCGGAGACATAATTCTACTCAAGAGCAACAAAACATGTCATTATCAATTTTTCATTTTTAGAATCAATTTTTGTTCATCGAAAATCTAGAAGTGAAATCAAACATGCATGAACTCTGCAATTTTTTAGTTGTCGCTATTTTCCATCTTTTCATTTTTACATAAACCTTTGTGCTTTTGGAGCGTACTTTTTTTCTTTCTGAATGATCATTAAATATTTATAATGTTAGAGCTTCTATGATATTACGAGTCTCCCTCTTAAAATTTAGTGGAGTCAGTTCATCTTTGATATTGTATTAGAGCCTCTATGACCAAGTACTTGTAAATTTGATCATTACCATCACCCTCTTATATACTTTACATCTCAAATTTTGCCCGAGAACATGCTAGAGATATATAAAAACCATTTGAGAACTTTCTAAAAAATTTAGACTAGTAAATAAACATAATAACTAGGAGCACCTTAATATCCCTAGAATTTCCTAATTACATGAACTAGAGTATCTCTAGATATTTTTTTGCAGTAAGTAGTGGCATTAGATTTTTCTGTTTTTTTCCGCATTTAAGCAATTGTAGCAATAACAAGTTTCTTTGAGCAGTCAGAGAGTTTCACTCTTTCACTGCCTTTCCTTCTGTCCTTGCGCCTTACGGTCTTACAAAGACATTCTCTTATGCTTCATAGGTAACATTCTCTTATACTTCACGTTTGGACTAAAAAAATATTCAATTTCTTTTCCACACCTCATAGTAGTAGATTGTCATTTTATAAATTCTTGGAGGCAATGCTAACTATTATCTCTAATTAGAGACTAGGAGAACAACAAAGGAGCAAACGGAAAAAACTTAAATTTAAACAGGATTAGGATCTAATCTAATATTTCCCCCCGTGTAACACGGGTCAACTTATATTTAACATCTTATTCATACATTGAGGGTTACCATGATAGCTTGAATATAATTTTTACATGTAAATATAAACAAAAAATTTGTATTGATCTTCATTTGAATTTATCAAACTTAATGAAAAGAAGTATAAAGAAAAGAGGAAGAATGGGGAATGGGATGCAACAAAGTGGTAAAAGCTCATACTGTTTTAGCACTAGTATGAAGTTGGACTAAAGAAGCATAAAATCCATCCTTAACGTTAACAAGAGTTTCATGCCTTCCCTTTTCCATTATAACTCCATTCTTGACAACAGCAATAACATCTGCATTTTTAATTGTAGATAAACGATGTGCCACGACCACAGTGGTCCTATTTACCATGACTTTGTCTAATGCATCTTGA
>Ga0315914_1003652_pt1 | contig 23326 bp, 25 predicted proteins | sample MpolenodulesMG_FD_203920 | JGI IMG/M metagenome (GOLD analysis project Ga0315914, IMG submission 203920) | Medicago polymorpha root nodule microbial communities from Los Angeles, California, United States - elongated nodules | ecosystem: Host-associated > Plants > Roots > Nodule | place: USA...
ATCTATAGACTTTTGAATACCAAGAGACAATTTACAAGTCATGAGAAATCTCAATTGAATACCAACGGAATTGGTTGCCCTGAAAAAAAAGTCATGATTGTCTTAATTGAATACCACAAGATTGTTTTATATTTTATAAAAGTCTTGATTAAATATCATCGAACTTTTTTATTTTAAAAAAGTCTTTTAAAATCCCTTAAAATCACAATTCAATACACCCCACTAAAGGTATTTTGTTTTCGACACACAAATGAATGGTTGTCATGTGTTATGAGTGTAAAATATTGTACAATGACACTGCACGAAAATTAAACTATGCATTATGGTTTTTTAACTTTGCCGCCATGCTTCCTTTATGTTGGACTTTTGGCTGGCAACGATTTTTTTTGAAAGGTTTTGCGGGCAACGATGTTTCCTTTTTCTTTTCTTTTGCTGGACACAAGATGCCAAATGATGTACAAATTAAACTACATTATTCAGCATTAAGGATGCTACGCTGACCACTGAAAGACTTTCTCCTTTTAGAGTTTCCTATGAAATTGGTTGTCCTGTCCCAATTATAGAGTTGACTGTGGTGTATAAAATAAACGATTGGATTAAAAAAAGTTGAGTAAACCACACGATAGTCCATGTTAGAGACGCTCTGTAAAACAATAAATATGAATATTTTGAAAATGACTTTATTAAACTATTTCAACTTGGTGAAGTGATATTTTTATAAATATTTTGTGACAACTTTTTTTTGGTGACAACTTCTAGATAACTATCTATTTCATATTCATATGATGTTCTTGTCATCTCTTTCATTTTTCTCTCTCTATAGTTTTTGATCAATAAGAATAGAGAACAAAAAATACCACAAAAATTATCATTTAATATATGTATAAATATCACTTAGCTTCATTTTTAATAAACTAATATAAATTTTATCTTCGGCACTTATGATCAATTTAATTCTTACGTCATCTCGAGAATAATTGAAATGAGTAACATTTAACCGTGCTTTTAAAATATTAATAAACTCTTGAAACATAGACATCCACTATAAACTAATAAATTTGAGAAAAAAAATTACTCTCAAATTTGACAATAAAGTCTTTCTGAACACTTGGCCTCTTTTAAAATTATTTCTAAAAAAAGTTAATCAATCTATCATATTAAGCTCTGAGAGCTTATTTTAAACTATAGAGTGACTTCTTATGTTTAAAAACATATTTTGATTGTATTAAATTTTCAAACTCAGTTGGTTGCTTGACATATACTTTTTTTTTTCTTCCAGAAATGAAGCACTCTTAAAATTCATTTGATATAGAGTGATACCATGACTAACAACATATATCATAATTAATCTAATTGCTTCTAATCTTGCAATAGGTGCAAATGTTTCAGTATAATGAATACATTCTTGTTAACTGTAGCCTTGAGGTACTAGTCTAACTTCATTTCTAAACACATCACCTTGTTCATTGAGTCTTTTTCTAAAAATCCATTTTGTTCCAATAATGCTCTTCTGAGGAGGCTTAGCCACTAAGTCCCAGTCACCATTTCTTTAGAATTGATTCAATTCTTCTTGCATAGCTATATTCCATTCATCACCTGTCAATGCTTCATCCATAGAGGTAGGTTCAATTAGTGAAAGTAGTCCCATCATAGATGCATTTCTGAAGGTTGATCTTGTCTTCAAAGGACTATGTTTGCTTCCAATGATTAGAGAAGTTTGTTTTGTAAACATTGCATTCCTCCTACTTTTGAACACAAAGGACTTGCCAGAGTCTCTAATGACTGTGCAGTGGCTCTTATCAAACACCACTTTCTAGTTTCCTCCAAACCACACATTCCTCCTTCTGTCATTGTTAGGGTTTGTAAAATATGCTTTGAGTCTTGTTAGTTTCTTCACGTCTTCAGCTCCTTATATATAGAGGAAAATTTGAGAGACGTTTGAGAAGTGTCTGAGCATTACTTTGAGTCCTTGAGAAACTTAATCATAGACATTGAAATGTTTCTTGATTTGGTTAATGTCGTTGAAAAGACAATTGAAATTCCTTATTTACTTCAACGGAATTATCCATTTCATTTCATTTGTCTTTGAAGTTCTTTGTTTGTATCCGAGTCTGATAGTGACTTCTTCAAAAGACGACAAGTCTGACGTGTCCTTCAGAGTCTTCAAATTTCAGAGTTAGATGACCTTCAAAGTATGATGTCTTCAAGATCTGATAGCCTTCAAAGTATGACTTCTTCAGATGCTCTTGTATATGATATTTGAGAAGCAAAACTTGATTTGATTTATGAAATTTTAGTTTATGATTCTGCACACTTGAACATACATTAACTTATCCAATTGTTCTTTTAGTACCTTGTTATTATCAAAACTTAGAAGGAATTATAAAAAAACCAATTTTGGTTCAATAGTAAATTTTGATACATAATTTGGATAATCAAATTTGAACATCTTCTCAAAAAGTCATTATTCAAACGCCCTTTCTTGTGACCATTTTTTTACTTCAACATTAATGAAAGGTAATTAAATTCCCAGATCGATAAACATGCTTTGGGGGAAAGAACAATAAAAGTTGTTGAAAATCGTCTCAAAATTAATGTTGAAGTTTGTTAAATTTTCGGCGCCATTTGGTTCATCAATTTGGAGGTTTCGGTTGGAAAAATGTTGTGGCAAGATTGGCAGAAATCGTGGTGCGATTTTGGATTAGGTTCAGTAGTGTACTAGTGTACAGTTCGAATTGTGGCGCGATCTTGAAAATCGTTCTATGATTTGACTGTGTCGGAGTACTATAAAAGTCTTCATTCTTCACTTTTTTGGGTAGCTTCAACTAGAGAAAATTGTCAAAACTAAAGGAGGGAACTTTAGGGTTGAATATATTTGGGCGAGGTTCCTGGAAAAGGGAAACACTTCACAAACACCTAGGGTAGCGAGATATCATAAGAGAAAGGGTCATAAATCTTTCTCTCTCGTTTTCTCTTTAGGATTCATTAATTGTGTGAGTTTAAGTGACTTGAAAAATGGATAGAAATTAGAGTTTGTTATTTGTGAGTTAGGAATCTAATTTCTTGTAATCTCTTGTATCACTATTTCAATAATAGATTGGAGAATTGCTCTCTCCGCATATGTAGGATAAATTTGTCTGAACTGGATAACAAATCTCTTGGTGTGTTGGTTTTCTTTGTTGCTTTGGTTATGCATGTGGTGCTGATTCACCCTTAGATATAGGTTTGTTGTGGCTGTTTGGACTAGTTTGATATTGATTACTCCTTCCTTTTCATGAAATATTGGTAGAAAGGGAAGGGTTTGCTTTCAAAATGATGAGGTTGATTATGATGGCTTCTGTTCTCATTGATTATTGGACACCACGTATCAAACTGCAGATGGTTGAACCCTAATGACAGCTAACAAGGATGACAAAGGGAAAAAGCAAGTGGTTGTACACAACAGAAACACGATGAAGTGTTGGCATGAGAAAGAGAAGGAGAACTCGAGTGGTATTGTAAAGGTTTGAATATAGTATTGTACTGTTGTTGCTAGTATTTATATACAATCAAAATGCTTCAACATTAAGTAATAACAACCTAGCTACTTCTATGGTGATAATATACATCTGTAACAAACTCTACGATTCAAACTTAAGTGATAATAATAAGAGATATGTATCACATGTAACAATCCTAAATATTGGATTAGTTTGTTGGTCTAACACGCCCCACAAGATTGGGGTTCCGTCTGTAACACCAATCCTGTTCCGTAGCAATTGATGATGACTCTTTGAAAGAGGTTTGGTGAGACAATCTGCCAGCTGATTAACTGTACAACAAACATGTTGAACTTTGAGTTTTCCTTGTTGTACCAAGTCACAAACAAAGTGGATATCTATGGAGATGTGCTTCATTCGACTGTGATAAACTGGATTGGGGTAGGTTGCATCGAGATTATCACAAAGAAGTAAAGGAGTATGTGAAATATGCACACCTAACTCTGTCAGTAGAGAATAAATCCAAGAAATTTCTGCTGCAGAATTTGCGGGAGCTTATATATTCAGCTTGTGTTGATGATCGTGCAACTGCCCGTTGCTTGGAGGATTTCCATGAAATTAAATTAGAACCATAATATACAAAATGAGCAGAGGTTGAGGTGAAATCAACTTTGTTTCCAGCCTAATCAGCATCGCTATATGCAATGAGAGAAGATGACTTTGATTTCTGAAGTAATAAGCCATGTGATGAGTCAATAATTAATGATTTTAATATAATATTTAAGTTTATTTTATTTAGATTTAATATGTTTTTATTTTCTTTTTAGAGCTATTTTACTTCAATTGCAAGTTATTTTATTTCAGGAACAAATATTTGAAAGATTGAGTCTTGGAGGAAAAGAAAGGAGAATTGAAGCTGATTCATGCCAAAAATACGAAGATCTTATAAAAAATATCTTGTGCAAAGAATTTGAAGATCTTGTACCAAAATAAAGCATAGGCGCGCCCCATATTGTCCTTTTGCTACTTTTGCTTCTTCGAGAAGGCTGCCTATTTTATTATTTCTAACCTAGAGCTCATGGTTTCTTGTGCAACACTTTTGTGATTTAATTCTTGGGGCTCAAGTCAATGTTAGACTATAAATAGAGCAGCCCTCTAGCTTGTATAATCATTTTTTGTTCTTGGAATTCAATAGTGACAATTGTTTTCTATAATAAAAGTTTCTTCTTTTATTTTCTTGTTATTTTATTTATGTTTTTATTCTTCTCTTCTATGTCTACGATGAACATGAGTGAGTAGACTCTTCTTGTCTTGGGATTGTTGGATGAGTCTAATGACCTAATCCTAATCAAACCAAGCCTCGAACCCTAATTTTATGTAAATCTACTTTCTAATCTAATTTCACCATTTTTATAATGAATTAACAAGTATCAAACTCATAAAGCGACAACGGAGGGTTAGTACTTGTTAATTCATCATCACAAATATCAAAGCGAAGCATCGAGAGAAAAAGTTTTGATATTGGAACAAGTGAAATTAGACAAGGATTGCGAAACATGAGAATAGTCTGGCAAACCTTGAGACAAATAAAGTTTCGTTCTTCAAGGATTCCAACAACAATCAACCATGAGAATAAGCGTGGTTGCTAGAGGAACACACTCACTGAAACCGAAAGGAGATGTGATAGGCTTAAGAGAAACTTGTCTTTATAAAGTAGGTCCAATATAAAGTTCTAGGTTTAGGGATTGGTTTGTGAAGGGTTTGTCATCAAGATGAACTAATAATTCCAAGGCGCTTTTTATTATTCTTTTTAAACCGTTAAAATCACAACTTTGCAACCGAAACTCTTTTCTAATCATCAATAAAAGTTAATTGAATTGAACAACTCCCTGTTGCAACGATACTCTCTTTTTACAACTTCGGTGAACCGTGCACTTGCATGAAATATGGTACCTTTAAGGTATCGAAGAAGCCTTTTTAATGCTGTTAGGTGTCTCTCAGTGGGCGGCCTCTGCATGAATTGAGCTAGTTTGTTGACGGTGAAGGAAATGTCAGGCCGAGTTAAAGACAAATACTGAAGGCTTCCTATCGTGCTTCTGTAGAATGTGGTGTCAGTGCTCGGGGAACCATCATGCTTACACAAGGGTGTGTTGGTAGACATTGGAGTAAGGACGTTTTGGCATCCTGCATTTTGGTTCTTTAAAGAAGGTCTCCAATGTACTTGTGTTGGCTAAGAAATAATAACCTCAACACCAAGGAAGTAATGCAAGTTTCCCAAATCTTCAATTGAGAAGGTGTGTGCAAGAGCTGCTACACATTCATTTACTTTGACGGAGGAGTTTCCCGTGATGATAATATCATCTACATATACTAGAATGTATAGAACAGTCTCTGTAGTTCTGAGAATAAACAAGGAAGAGTCATTTGTGGAATTTACAAACCCATAGTCTGATAGGAATTTTTGTAAGGTTTGAAACCAAGCTCTTGGTGCTTGTTTGAGACTGTAGATTGATTTTCTTAGGCGACAAACATGATGGGTTTTTTCTGGGTGAATGAAGCCAGGGGGTTGTTGCATATAAACCTCTTCACTTAAGGAGCCATGGAGAAATGCATTATTGACATCTAGTTGACGGAGTGGCCAATTATGTTGTAGTGCTATAGAAAGGACTAATCTTATCGTTGTCGGCTTTACAACAGGGCTGAATGTTTGTGTATAATCTAGTCCTGGTCTTTGATGAAAACCTTTGGCTACGATTCTAGCCTTGTACCTGTCAATATCACCATTGGGTTTTAGTTTGATTCTGTAAACCCATTTGCAACCTATAAGATTTGTAGCTTGAGGTTTATGTACCAACTCCCATGTGCCTTGTTGGATCAAAGCATCAAATTCTTTAGTCATTGCATCACGCCATTCACTAGATTTGAGGGCTTGAGAAACACATGTGGGTTCTATTGAGGAGGGAAATGGATACTTTGTAGTAAAAGGAGATATTTTGGATTAGGCTTGTGTATTTGGTTCATGGACCTTGTAACTATGCGAGTAGATGCCGACAATGGAGGCGTTGTTGATGATGCAGTCCTAGTAAGTGATCTCGGGGAGGAATTGGTGGGAATTATAGAAGACTGAGGATATATGGTAGGAGTAGGTGTAGGTGGTTCAGTAGTGGAAAGTGATGGGTTTGTATTTTGTGGAGAATGTGGAGGAATAATAGGGAGGTTAAGATGCTGAACAATAAGAGGATGATGAGGTGGAATTTGGTTATTAGTGTTTGAAATGTTGGAATTTGAATTTAAATTAGAAGATGTGGATGAGACGTGAGGATTCATTAAAAATGGAAAGAGTGAGTCATGGAAGATGACATGTCTTGAGAGATACAACTTTTGAGTGGGTGAATGATAACATTGGTAGGCATGATGTTGTAGCCTAAGAAAACACATGGCATGCTTCGGTTGGATAACTTATTTTGAGAATATGGTCGGAGCCATGGGTAGCATAAGCATCCAAAGACTCGCAAGTTAAGATAATTAGGAGCAGAGCCAAAGAGAATTCCACAAGGATATTTGTTTTTAAGGTGAGTTGTAGGCATGCGATTTATTAAATACACCGCCGTTTGGAAGGCATAACACCAAAAAATTTGTGGGACGTTAGAGTGAGACATGAGGGTGAGAGCTGTTCCAATATGTTTAGGAGTGTATGGTGGACTGATATAGTGAGATATACCGTGAGTATTGAGATATGGCTTAAGTTTTATGTATTCAGTACCACCATCGGTGTAAAGAGATTTAATTGTGTGAAAACATTGTTTCAACCTTTGAGTGAAAATGTGGAAATATAGTGATAACATCAGTTTTACTTTTTAAAGGATAAATCCAAGAATAATGAGTAAAATGATCAACAAACACCAGATAATATTTATAACCATTGATTGAGGTGATAGGAGAGGGCCCCCAAACATCAAAGAATAAAAGTTCAAGAGGAGTTGTAGTTTTGATAGAAGACACAGAGAATGGAAGCTTGTGGCTTTTATTAATACGACAAGAATTACAATGAAATATTTTATTTCCTAAATTCTTAAATTTGCCCGCTGGACATCATTTGTGCAAGAACTCTGTTGGAAGGATGACCGAAACGAGCATGCCATAGAGGAGAGGAAGAGCAGGTGGAAGTAAGAGCAGAGGGTTGATATGGAGTTGGGCAAAAAGTGTAAAGATCACCGTTACTTGGACTGCGCATCAACGCCGCCCCCGTGACCTGATCCTTCACACAGAAAAAAGAAGGGCAAAACTCAAGATATGTATCATTAGACTTGCAGAATTTCTTTACAGATATAAGATTGTGTTTAGCATTCGGCACACAAACCACATTATTATGTTTTAAGGTAGTATTAGGAGTAGGAAGAGAGGTAGAGCCAACATGTGAAAATTTCAAACCTGTACCATCACCTATCATAACTTCTTCGGGACCATCATATTCGGAGTGAAGATGCATATTGTTGAGATTGGTGGTTATATGATGGCTGGCTCCAGTGTCGAATACCCAGTTAGGAGAAACTGAATGTGCGGCAGAAGCAAAATTAGCCATTGGCTGGTTGTTACGTTGCAGCAACTGAGGACGGTACTTAGCAATATGGTCAGGAAAAGAACAAAGTTGGCACCTCGGTGGAGGCCTATTTCCACGCCAGTTGGAGCCCCGACCTCTGCCACGATAGTTAGACCCACGAGTAGTGGATCCATGGTACTGAGATTGTTTAGAGAAATTGTTACCACATCCTGAGGATGGAATTGGAAGAATACCATCATTTTTTGAGCTGCGTTGATTTGGAGAGGAGGTGTGATGAGGCAAAATTCGCTGTAGGTACTTGAATGTCAACCTGAACAGCTTCTCGATGCAGGTAGTCATCATGTGCAAGAAGATGGCTATGAAGCTCCTCAAAGGTAAAAGGGTGTTGGCATGTGCGAATGGAGGCAGCGATATCATTATATTCAGCACCGAGTCCATTGAGAACAGAAAGGGTAATATCATCATCAGAAAGAGACTCATCAATAACTGCAAGTTCGTCAGCAAGACTTTTAACTGAAAATAAATAATCAGTTATGGACTTATCACCCTTTGTGCAGCGCTGAATTTGATTTTTAACTGACATAACATGAGAGCGAGATGTGTTATTAAACTGTGATTCAATAGCAACCCATAAGGTATGGTCCGAGCAGTTTCATAGGAAGCAAAGGAGATGCTGTCAGCCTCTGTCATGGAGGAGAGAAGAAGATTGATGATTAGCTGATCAAGAGTGAACCACTTTGTGTATTCAGGATTGGGAGCAGAGACACCGTTGTTGTTAATAGTTTCTGCTTGAATTAGTGTGGTTCCGTCTATGTGACCCATAACTTCGATACCAGCAAGCAGGGTGGTGACTTGACGTTTCCAAGCACAGAAATTTTTGCGAGACAATTTGAATGTGATTGAGGCGTTTAGAAGAAGAGATGATTTGGTGTTGGAAGGGTTGGTGGCCATGTTTTTGAAAATAGGATCGTGCGGTGCTGTTAAGCTTCAAGAAAATCTGATACCATGTAAAGGTTTGAATTGTAATCGATATAGTATTGTATTGCTGTTGCTAGTATTTATATACAATCAAAATGCTTCAACATTAAGTAATAACAACCTAGCTACTTGTATGGTAACAATATAAGAGATATGTATCACATGTAACAATCCTAAATATTGGACTAGTTTGTTGGTCTAACAGGTATCATATCATCAAAGGATTTTGAAAAACCAGTTTCTGTTCCCATTGCTACCACTGCACCTGAGTCAGATGTTGGGATTGTTCCGTTATACATCACCAGGTGCAAACCGAAATGAATACTGAGCAGTAGCTGAAAACTGAAATTGAACAGCAGGTGCAAATCAAAATGAATGCTGAACAACAGGTGCAATCCGAAATTAATGATGATCAGCAGGTGCAATCCACGGAAATTGAAGAAAATAACGTGCAGCACACGCATCAGATTGTTCTTACTGACATGACACGCTACCGGTGCAGCAAGCGGAGACCGTTCCACCTATGTCAAGTATTGCTTTCCATCTTGCTTTGCAAAATGTAACCAATGAAATTGTGAGGCCCAAGATTGAAGGTCCAATAGAAACTATGCTGGAACTAGTTGAAGTTCATGTCAAGACAGTTGAGGTAGATGCTGAACCTCCTGATGTGACTACAAATGCTGGTAACACTTTGGTTACGTAAGAGGAAATTATTTTGAAGATGCCGCTGGAAGTATCACTAAGACATCCAATATTAATTAAGTAGCATGGCTCAAAAAGATCTTGCAATTATTAAGGAAGTTTTTGACTCTAGAAATGATGAAGAAAATGTTGATAATGCAAGTTTCACACCTTACGTGTCGAAGAGTCACCGAAAGAAGATGAAGTCAAAAACTGGAAATATCAAATATAATACCCGATACAAGGGTGAACATATCAACATTATTCGTGAAGTTTCCTCTTGGAGCATTAGGGGTGTTGCATTGTCATTCCTTCTTCTCCGACGGAGGATGTTATAATTTGGGAATATTCGAAGGATGAAAAAATTCCTTTGTTTTTAAGATATGTATTTTTTAGGGATTGCCATTCAAAGGTATTTGATAAGATCAGTCAAAAGTAAAACCCTTTGGTATGTATTTATTCCATTTCATGTTAAATATCTATTTTTTGCAAACTGTCTTAAAAGATTTGTGTCTAAACTGCTTTCGATTTGATATTTTCTGTAACTTACATTCAATGAAGGAATATTTAAGATCTTATGTATTTAATCCATTTTGTATTAAATACGTAATTTGTGTAACTTCTATAAGACTACGTACGCTTGAAACATATTTAATTGGTAAGATTGCATCTAGCTTACATGCAATGAAGTTTTGAAGTTCATTTTGTGAAGTTGAGACCTATTTTAATCCATTATTTCTTTCATTAGTCACATTTTTGTTACCTTTTCTGTAACCTGAGTATGGCTAGATCTGTTGACTCTATTGTTACTCTACTCTACTATTTATCCTCCTCTTGCAACAAGAATTATGTAAAGGCCTAACTATTTATTATCTGGAACACAACTGTTTGGATGATTTGGGAGGCTAGAAATGAAATTATTTTCTCAGAGGTTGTTTCTAGCTAGAAAGAAAGTGCGGCTTTATATGTACTACGAGTGGTCCTCATATACTCTTTTATGCCCTAATTCATAGTTTGGTGGGTAGATTACCACTCATACTTTAACATGGCCTGTGTGTTCATTACTAATTTCAACTTCTCCCAATTTAGGATTTTAGTTACAGAGTACTTTCTGTTCGCGGTCACAGGCTAGCACTTCATTTAAACAATAACTAATCAAGGAACTCTTTCAAGTGATTAGATCGATTCTCTGCAACTACATTAGTTTAACACTAAAATCTCCCTTTCTACCTGGATTCAGTATTAAAGTAATCCACATCCTTTTGTAGAACAAACTTACAACATATGTCATCTGCTTTTGTTTTAGCACTCTAAAATGGTTTCTTTATGGAAAGAGTTGTGAAGCCACACCTTATACGCACATGTTTTGCAGAAACCACAAGATTCACAACTAGTTCTGTTTTGTGCTTGTTACTTACCAAGAAATTAGAGAATAATGGAGATTACTCTTCTGTTGCTTAAGATATTTCTCTTAATATTATTGTTTATTTGGTTTTGATTAACTAGGCTGTAAGATTCCCTGTTCAATTTGCAAAAGGAAGTGAAGTTATAAATTGAGGCTTATCTGTTGCTGGATGGACTGACATCGAAAAGTTCAGAAGGTGATGTGATGATCATTTTATGGTTATCACATACTAGCATAAATTATTCTTTCTTCACAGTTGGAAATGACAATTGATAAGTCTCTGCTTGGATATAGACCAGTTGATGGCACATCCATCTTTTATCCAGTATCTCCCGTTTCATCAAGGGCTACCTGATTCTCGGAGGCTTGAAAGGAGCTTGACCTTTGCTAGGAACGGACACGAGAGTATGATGAGTTCTGAAAGTAATATAGAACATGTTGAAATTTGGGGCCTAACTCATCCTAGCAAAATCGGATGCTGATTCTTGGCAGTCAAGAGAATCACACATTCACACACTAACGAAACTTTGAACAGCACAATGCATTCTATGGTTCAAACACACTTTGTTATAGGTTATCACTTTGAATACATTCACATACCTTTTTGTACTTTTCTCTCTCTCTTAAACAAACTGAATTCGCTCAAAAAAAAAGTCACTCTGCTCTTCCTCTCATCGCTCTCGTTGTGGGTTGTTTCTTGTCTGTTTGTTTGTAATAATGCTAGAACATATATTGAATTCAACAAGGACACAGTTTTATGGAAACAAATCTAAAAACAAATCGATAAGAAGATGATATGATTCAAAATTTACTTTCAATTGAAACACAAAATCCAGAGTGATTTTCTCAATTAATTTTGGTATTTGTAAAATCATTATGGTAGTAAAGGGTTACACAGTTCCTGATATATCTTCTAACACAGAAGTCTCTTGCTTTCCTTTCGTTCTTGCTTGCATGAACTTTCCACATCAGTGATTTTAGATTCTTAGCAAGCTCCTTCTGCTTCCTATCATGTAATCACACATAATCATACTCATACTGTCAAAATTAAAAACACTCCCATTCATAACATTCTCATTTTCGTGACAGTTAATTTATTTTATAACAGGCTCGGTGTATATAGCCAGACATAAAGTTATAGTGCCAAATATATGTGGTGCAAAATACCCCTCATGTTCTCATAAAAGATAGAGCAGTGCTAAACTTGGGGAAAAAATCATCCCGAGGAATTCACGATGCTGAAGTGTTGTTTTAATAAACATTGACAACCCTCTAAATACCTATTTTAGTGGAAATCATGGTGGACCGAAGACCGATGTATTTAGCAGCCAATAAAAACAATTCGTGACACATTTCCTACACAATTCTTCGATGTATTTATCATTTCCCTAAAATATATTTTCTCTCAAACATATTTAATAAATGTGTTTTACTTAAATCCATCAGTACATATTTACTCCATTTTGTGTTAAATTACTTTTTCGTGGAAGTTGTTTTAAAATATTTGTGTCTAAATTGCTTTTGATTTCATATTTTTTTTAATTTACATTCAATGAAGATATATTTAAGATATTGTTATGTATTTAGCCCATTTAGTGTTAAATACCTATTTTATGCAACCTCTCTTAGCACATTTTTGTTACCTTTTTTATAACCTCAGCATGACTAGACCTACTTTATTATTTCTCATTCTCTTCTTGCCACAAGAATCATTGTAAATGTCTGATTCTTATCTGGCTTGCAACCGTTTGAGAGATTTGAGAGGCTATCTAATAATCTTATTTAAGTTTGTTAAGTTTTCTTTCAACATTTATGAACGAAAATCATGTCAATTGTGGTGAAAATATTCTTTCACCAGCTCATCCATCACTAAACCATGAGGGTTCATATTGATAGATCTTATTTGCCTTTGACTTCAGCCCTTGCTTAAGAAGAGGAGGAATATATAAATTCTCCAAATATTAAACTCCAAACAATTCTAACCCGTATACAATTCCCATCAAATGCAAACATTACGTAATAAGAGCCTCCAAATTGGTACAAAATAAAATGCTTCAGATGAGTGACTTATCGAAAAAGTGTATTGAGTTCTCATTCTTGTCTATCCATTTGATTTAGATCACATTGAACTAGAGATTTCTTTTTCTTGGAAACCCTTTTTAATCGTATCCCAACAAGAGGAAATCTTGCATACTCTAATGTGTTGCATCCAGATAATTCTAGAGAATATAATCTTTGGTTTCACATTGATTATTATTCAAAATATTTTTGTTTTGTTGGAGTGTTTTAGTTGGGAGGCTAGAAACAAGAAAAGTTGGAGAGAGTTTAGGTTAATTTGGCACGTGACGATTTTGGTGCTTTGGAAAACTCGGGATGGGAGAATTTTTATAAATTTTACGAAGGTGGTGGTAGAGATCTTTGATGAGATTAAGGGGGTTTCTTGGAGATGGAGTTTAATGAGGTTGAAGGAAACTAGTCCTTATTTTATGAGTGGTGCTGGGATCCCGGTGATTGCCGCATAAGGTAGAGGGTGTCTTTTAGAGTTTCTTATGTTTATTCCAGCTCTGCAGCTGCTGGTTTTGCAAGTTCTGCTGCATTTATCCTGAGATTTCGCGGCTTCCCTAGGGTTTTTGGTTCGTTCCAACACTGGTTTTTTTTCCAGCTCTGCACTGCTGATGCTGTTCTGTTACTGTTTCAGCCCTGTTATAATGCGGCTGTTTTTGTCAGTTTTGCTATTAGTTGGCTTAGAGACTGCTTTGTATTGGTTGTTCAGTTTATTTTTATCAGTTTAGCTGAGGCCGTTGTATGGTTTCAGTGTGTATCGCCTATATACGGCGCTCGTTGTTTTGTATTTCATCTGTTGCTAGCTCTGTGCGTCTAGTACAAACTATGTGTTAATAATGTGCATTGTGTATAAACTATGCGTTAATATCACATTGATTTTAACACAAGGGAATGTGCTTTGGAATTATTTCAATAAGCTTAGTTTTGCAGGCTGTAGTTACCATGCTTTTAGAACTTATCCAAGCACCAGATGCTAGCATCCTCTGCCCTCATATATAGGTTTAATAGCCATGATGCTTTAATATGATTCACATATATCCGTTTGCAGGAACAACTAATCAGGCAAATAAAATGTTGTAACTAAGCTAGAATCCTTTCTTACCAATTTTCGGAAAGAGGATATTGGATAACAGATGCCCTTGGAATTAACCTATTCTCAATGCTGAATCGGAAAAGATCGGGTGCTTCAAGAAGCACTATAGGATTCCAATCAAGTTGTTCCATCTAAAAACGCATCACCATTCACCACATTCAGTTTGTCCGGAGACCATGGCATATATTTAGGTTCTCTTTTAAATGCGTGCAAAAATTTAATATCGAATGTGTAGTACAAATTAAAATGAAAATGCACGAATGTCTGGTATGAATCAAGCAAAAATTTAACATATGTTTTCATGTGAGCATCTATTTAATCAGGACAGTAACTTCAGAAGCAGGGATAATGTGTTTTTGAAGGCTTGAATTTGTCGACTATGTCTTTAGAATGAGTGATCTGAATTTTGTCTAACAAATCAAATATATGTGGTATCTGAATTGATGCTTTATAGAAAAATAAATTTACAATGTACAAAGTTTGTACTACAAATTACAATAGTTGCAAAAGGTAAACTTCAATGTCATTTTCTTGTGTTACAATTCATTCGGAAACCAAATGGCACCAAAAGTCTTCACTAAATTGAAAAAGACAATTTCAGTGCCTCAAAATAATAATTAATTATGTGCACATAGACACAAGAACGGTGATATGTAGTGGAACACTTATTACAATTGCTAAATTCTCCTTCACCTTCCCATCCTTCATAAACTAAACAAACAATGTCATGTATGGAAGCTTCAACATCATTTTCAAGTGTTTCAATTCATCTGAAAAACAAAAGACTTCCCTTAAGTTCCAATGCCCGAAAATAATAATTATGTGCATATAGGCACAAGATCGGTGATATGTGGAGGGACAATTATTACAGTTGATAAATTCTCCTTCTCCTTCTCCACAAACTAAACAAACAATGTTTTGTTAGGACGATATCTGATCACCCAAATGTGTTTGTATGGTCTCATAAGATTATTAAAAAAAAACATTTCCACCTGGTCCTTTTATCTTTGATCTTGCAAGCTGCCAATCAAGCTGTAAAAATAAAAAAATACCATTAAAAAAATAAAATAATTGATTCCAAACTAACAGATCAATCAAAATACCTTCATTTTCATGTTCATATTTTCTTATTTACTTTTTATATTTTATTTTGGTTTATTTTGTATCTAATATTTTGTTTTTCATTGATATACAGTTCCAAATCGACTATTTACTAATTAATATTCACAATATAAATAAAAAAATATAGACAATGGAGATTGAGATGCAAACTCACAAACGCCACACAGCTTCTTGTTTTTCACCGTCAGAAACACATCTCTGCATATTTCTTGACTTGAAAAGAGCGGGACTTGATGTTTTAATCAAAGAAATCACACTCGAAATAATAGAAAAAATATAACTTGTGAAAGACCAAAAAGAACCTATGGTAGTTGATGATGACGAAGAAATAAAAAGAATCTTCAACATGTTGAGCATAAAAGTGTTTCCTGGAGGTAGAAAGATCTCAGATCAAGATTTAGCACAAATCAAAAGAAACAAAAATAATAAAATGAGCAAATAAATGAAAAGTGTGGAAACAAAAGTGTAAGGTATATACCTGAAGCTAGATTACATTGAATCTTTGAGAAAAGTAAGTAAGGAGCAGCTGCAATGGTGCTAGGGATTTAAGAATTAGGGTTTATGAGATGTTTGTGTAGCAGCTGCGGCAAAAATATTTTTGAGTTAGACGATAGGGTTTAGAAATTATTGTATATATATATATAGCAAATGAGGAGGTTGTGGGGATTTGGAATAAAGGGTTTTCTTTGGTGGCCATTTGTAATTGGTGCTTTATTTTAGTTGTTTATTATTTATTTGATGAAAATTATTAATTTATATATTGATTAATATATATTTATAAAAGTGAAGGTTGATCAATTTTTTTATTTTTTTTTGTTTGAAGAAGTTAAAATGGAATATATTACCAACAAAATTGTCTTTCTCATCACAAGGTGTACTAAGAAAAACAACACAGTCAAACAATATTTACAATAAGAGCCAGTACATTAACCAGAAAGAAAAAACTCTCAACCTATGCCTAACATTGTGAACGGACTAAGCCACCAACCATGATAATTGAAGGGAAGTGTAACGAACCTCGCCTTCAACCACCTAAAAGCGATAGAGTTAATCTTATTAACAACTTGTAAAACCGAGCATTCTTTATTATTAAACAGCGTGTTATTTCTTTCTTTCCAAATTTCCCAAACTGTAGCAAACCATATGAGCGACGCTTCTTTGCAATTCAACCACTAACACGGAACTGATTAAAGTGAGCCGACACCTGAGCTGGAACAACCGTAGAGATTCCTAACCAGCGATAAATAAAGTGTCAAACTGACCCAAAAATATTACAATGTAAGAATAAGTGCTGAGATGATTCAACTGAATCACAACCTGCCACACAAGATCTTGAATCACGGTCGTGAACACCACGATGATGCAGATTGTCCTTTGTAGGCAACCTGTCACAGAATAATCGTTAAGCAAACAAAACAACCTTCAGAGGGACATCCTTGTGCCAAAGGTCGGAAACTGTAACCGAAGAGTCTATAGCAGAATGATCAGTTAGGAAACGATAGGCACTCCAAACAGAGAAAACATTAGAAGTTTTCAATGTCCAAAGCCATATGTCATCCTTGTCGACCTGCAAAATAACATTGTGAAGCAATAATAACATGTTCCCTACCATATCCTCCTCTCATACAAACAACCTCTGCCTCCACCTCCAAGCTCCCCCCTCTTCTCCCTAGCCTAACTGACACATATCAAAAACTGATAACTCCTTAAACATCGACATGTCATATAAATGACTAAACCTGACACGAAAAGAAACTCCCCCAAGCCAAACATCTGACCAAAAAAGAGTGTGCTTCCCATTACCAAGAGAGCGACTGATATTATCACTAAATCAACCTTCCTGACACAAAGCATAAATGTCATGCCACCACGCTGAGGCCTCTCGGCCACCCCTCTGAATGCGCCCCCCCTCGATGCCATACCTCGAAGCCAACACCCTAAACCACAAACTACTACTATCTGTCAACAGCCGCCAACCCCACCTACCTAACAACACTAAATTAAACTCCCTAATTCTCCTTACCCCCAAACCGCCAACCTCCTTACCTAGTGAGACGGGCCATAAACTGAATGTTTTGATATTTAGGTTTAAAATGTTGTCTCTCTCTCTTAATTGGTGTTAGAGGTAAGATATTTTAACCATCATGTAAAGTTGAGTTCCATTGGATGGAGATTAATTGGTGTTTTATTTTATTTATTTCATGAAATTTTTTAATTTCTACATTAAAGAATACATTTAAAAATATTTTTTGTCACAAAAAAAAAATTATTTTGCACTACTGGAAAAAGCAAAATTAGTTAGGGAAATTAATGACGGAAAAAATTAAATTCCTCACAAATTTCTTGGTCGCAAAATTTAGTGACGGAATTAGAGAGGGATTTCACGTTTTCCCTCACTAAATATCCCTCACTAATTTTTGTTTTTTTTAGTAGTGTTGTAATGTAAAATGTGTTTATATTTACTATTTATATATTGTATTGAGAAAAATTACTTTCTAGTATTACATTAATCAAATCATTCAAAAAATATTTTATTAATCGAAATGTGATATTGGAGGGTCTAAAGGTGCGCGAAAGAGTTTTTGATTATGATGGTTATATGTTTCTAACCTTAAGGGTGTGTTTGTTTCAAGTTTACCAAATTTATTCCTAGGAATAACATTCCTTGGAATATAAAGATGGGAATTTTATTCCAAGGTATTTATAAAAAATATGTTTAGTTAACTTTATAATATTCTTAGGAACCATAAAAATAGGGATTATAATAGGTAACTATTTATGAATTTATTCTCATCTTCATGGGAACTTTATTCTCATCCTTTTTCTTGGGAAAATTTTTATATTCCCAGGAACATTTTATACTCGGGAATAAAATTTAGTAAACTTGTAACAAATATATGCATATATATTTTTATCATTTTATTCTCAGGAATCAACAAATATAACTTGAAACAAACACACCTAAGAGTGAATGAGGATTGACTATCATAGATCTAACATATATAGGTTAATATTTCCTTTTTGGGGAAGTAGTATTGGAGCGAGGATGATCATGGAGGGTGATGCATTGTAGAAAGATATTATTTTTCCCGAAACGGTTTAATATGTAAGAAATTAAATCAAGAAATAAGATGCTTTCCCGAAATGGTACCGCCTTTGTTTTCATTATTACCACCCTTTTGGAAATTTACTTAATGCATAAGGACATTTACTTAGCTGTTGATATGCGTAGTCATTAAGAGTAAAAATATTCAGTGTTGCACCGCCTCTGTAGGACATTACAGAACCGCCTCTTTTTAACTTTGTCATTGAGAATTGCTTTGCATATGTATTAAGTTTAGAAGCCTATAAAGCCCTCATCATGTACCATAGCTTTGTATCAAGTTTGGTATGAATAAGAAATAGTGTGTTCAAAGAATTCCTCTCCTTTGTTCTTTCTTTTATACTTTGTGAGTTTGTGTGTGTTATATGTTCCACTGATATCAAATTGGTATCAGAGTAGGTTAGGTCCTTTGTGAGTGTATTTTGAGAGAGATATGGCAAACAATTTCAATATCGTTTGGTTCGGTCCCAAATTAAATTTAGAATCAGATTTCAGCTATCGGAAATTTATGATGACAACAAATCTTAAGGCTCATAACATATGGAGCTTTGTGGAGTCTGTTTACAACAAGGAGCTGATGAACTTGCTCGTAGAAAGGACCAACTGGCACTATCACAAATTCTTCAAGGAATAGAGTACTCAATTTTTGGCAAAATAGCAAATGCAAAGACTTCGAAAGAGGCGTGGGACATATTGAAGCTGTCACACAAATGAGTAGAGAAAGCTCATAAATCAAAGTTGCAGTCTTTGCGTAGAGAATATGAAAGATATGAAATGTCTAGTTTGGAAACAGTGGAACAATATTTTACTCATGTTATAAATCTTGTCAACAAGATGAGGGTGTATGGAGAAGAAATTCCAAATAGCAAGGTGGTTGAGAAACTTCAACGCACCATGGTGGAACAAAATTTGTTTAACATTAGCACATTAAGTCTTGATGATAACAAGGTATTAAAATGTCAATTGGATATGCTAATATTTGTGCAAGTATGCAGGACCATAGACAAAAATTTATAAGTCTTAAATTCAAGTATTGGTTCTGAAAGAACAAAAGAGAGGAATGAAATTTACAAAGGAAGCTTATGTTGCAAGACAGATTTTGAAGACCTAGAGTCTGAAGACCATCAGAAGCTGACTGCCAGAAGCTGACGTCATCAAGAGTTTGAAGATCCTCTGAAGTTGAAGTTCATTTGAAGTCTGAAGACTGGTTATTCTCTATACAAGGAATGAATTTGAAATTGTTCTATCCTAGGACAATAACCAAATCAAGAAACAAATCATCAGTGATGATCAAGCTTCAACAATGACTCTTTTTGATGTGCTAGCAATCATCAACATATCTCTCACACCTCTATATGAAGGAGTGAAGTCTTAAAGATTGTAAGAGACTGAAGAACAATTTACAAGTGTCAAAACTCTGCTGAAATTGTTCCACATCATAGTTCACTTAGAATTTCTTAACAACTTTCATATCTTAGAAATTCTAGAGTCTTATCTGATATGTATTTGTGAACACCACAGATTGTATATCAAGTGTTCAACCTCAAATATTTTTCTGTGTAATTTTGTTTGTTTAGAAGTCTCTTGCTTGTGTGCTTGAGCATAGGAAATCTCTTGCTTTTGTGTTTGAGTATTTGGAAGTCTCTTGCTTTTGTGCTTGAGCATTTGTAATCAGATATTGATTTAGTGAACTCTCCTTGGAAGTGCAAGGGGGACATGACTACTTATGGATTGTGGAAGGAACTTGTATAATTGTTTTGTGTCTTTCTCTTCTCTCTCTCTTTACATTATCCCCTGCATTAGACTCTGAACATTGGACTTAGTTTAAAAAGAAGAAAAATCTAACACAATTAAACCCCCCCCTGTGTTTTTCTCACCTTCACACCATGCCTATGAAGTTTGATCATTTGGTGACTAGATATTGGAGTCTCACGATACTAATACCTTGTCAGTAGCAGAGTTGCAGCGAAGTATCGAAAGTCATATCAACCAAATATTGGAGAAAACTGAAAAAGTAAAGGAGAGAACCTTGAAAATCCAGGTGAACCTCAATAACGTGTTTAAATCCAATCAGATGGGTGAAGGCAGAGCTCGTGACAATTTCAACAATGGAGGAAGAGGAAAATACAGAGGAAGAGGTCGAGGAACTTTTAGAGGAAGAGGACGTGGCAATTCAACCAATAGATAGACAACCATTACAACAATTTCAATCCATCCTATCAAGGAAGAGGTGGAAACTATTTTTGATCCAACAACCGTGGCCGAGGAAGAGGTTATTACAACCAAGAGAGGTCAAGTGGCTTTGATTTTAAAATGTATTAATCTTTTTTTTTGTTAGAAAAATGTTTTATTTTTTTAATGTAAAAATGTAATAAAGGTTTTTTTGTCAAGTAGTCTAGTGGTTAAAAATTCACTTTCTTAAACCACGACCCCTATATGTATTATACAATGTCCTTAACAACTATACTAAGCTCACATGGACGGGTATTAAGCTTTTAGGTCTTATTGTTTGAATCAATTGACGCTAGTTCAATTTCATAATATTATTATTCAAAAAACAACAATTTCCCTAAAAAAAAAAACAATTAATTTCAAGACGAAAAATTACAAACGCAAGTATAAATTGATTCTTGTCAAAATCTCTTAATTTTGTGTAGAAAAAAAAAATCTAATTTTGCATAATTTTTTTGTTTAATTTTATGCATTACTTATTACAATAAGATGACGAAATCAGTAAAACCCACCCACCTGAAATTTATTCCTAGAGAAAAATAAGACAACAAAGTTCATGAATTTCCTATACCCAAATGAAAACAATCAAGGAAAAAAATCTAATTTTTGTCCCAATGTTTCAAACACGATTAGGTACGTGTTTCCCATTTCCATTTGAATATTTTGCATTTCTGAGTCCATGGCTTGTCTCGTCTAGAAATCTCTTCACCATTTTCATGCTTGGCTTAATCACAATTTCTTGATGCAAATTTTGATAATTTTCACCCCTTAAAATGGCTTCAAAGACTAGTGTAGAATTAATTTTGTTTATCATCGATCCAAGCTTATCAGCCATATTTTGGATCTTTGACAATTGATTTTCAGCCAATATGAAGGTGTTTTGTTTGGTTTTTCTAATTGCTTCCTTTAGTATCTCTTCCTTTTGACCATCATCTATACCTTTTTTCGTTTCTGTTTCAAAATAAGAGTCAAGCTCAGGAACCCCAATAGCCCTTCTAATTCCTTTTGTATTATCTGCCCCAGGTACAAAAAACTCCCTTATCTCATCTACCATCCCAGCCTTAACCATTTCATCAACTCTTTTGTCCAAATATGGAAACAGAATAGGCAAAGACACATCTAACTAAATAAAACAACAATCGTATTTTGAATGAAACGCAATAGTTGGGTCCTCGAGTAATTTTTTAAGGTAAGAATTTGACCCTCCTACAATAATAGGTAGGTGTCCATTTTCAATTATGAGGTTTAAAGCTTCAAGCACGTGCTTGCAAAAATCATCCATAGTGAAATCATATTCAGGATCATCAATGATGCCTAAGATATGATGTGGAATTGAACAACGTTCAGATTCCTGTACCTTATTGGTGACAATGTCAAGGCCTTTGTAGACTTGAATTTTGTCTGAATTGATGATCTCAGATGGGAACTGAGTTCCTAAGTTGATGGAAAGTTTAGTCTTCCCAGTTCCCGTTGCGCCCAATATAAACAAAACCTTCTTCTTTTCTATTAAGGTTGAGGTAGTCAAAGCCATGAAATTTTTTTGATGTAAAATCTGGAGAAAAAACAAGACATAAAACGTAATTAAAATTAGTAAATTTAAAATAAATGTAAACTAGAATTGAAATGCATTATTTCACGGAATCTACTTAGTAAGGGAGTGAGTTATACCAAGAAGAGGTTTGATATATAATATGTAAGAAAACTTGCTCTTTGTATTCTTTTTTCTGTGATGAATGAGGTGAACACAACTATGCTATATAATGATCTCGAGGAGTAACTATTATTTAATTAAAAATGGTAAGATAGGAAAAAGTTTAAGAAAATAATTTTTATATAGTAACAATTAAATATTAATTGATATTGCAGTCAAAAAATTTCAATAATATTATTATTAATTTTTGGTAAAAAAGAAATAACATTATTTACCTGCTATAAACGTAATAATATTGTTATATACCAACTTTATATATATAATTTGATATCTTTCCTTTAAAAAAAAGTGTGTTAAATTCAGTCAATGGTCAAATAAAAAAAATTTAATTCATTCTTTCTAGTTGTCTTTTTCTTTTTGAACAAATGTTATCTTACTATCTTACTAGTAAGGATTTCTTTTGAGGGGATCTTGCTAGTAAGGATGTGAATTATTTCAATAAGAGGCTTGATCGATTGAAACTCTAAGGCCGAGGAATAATTTTGTTCTTGAATATTGTGTAAATTAATTTATTATTTTCTAATGAACTCAATTGTGCTATACCTTCATTTTTTTTACACTTGATTTTCTTTGAGGGGACACTTGAATTTACTTGAGTAAAAAATAATATGTTAATTAATTTATTATTTCATTTTCTTGGAATACTAAAAAGATTTTTATTTTATTTTATTTTATTGTTTATCAGGATTATGAAAAGAATGTAAAATCTAAAAATTCAATTAATAAGAATTAAATTTTCTTTTTGATTATTTCAGATTGATTTGAACGAACACAAATATAATAGATTATATCAAACAAAGAGAAAATTTGGACAATATGGTATTGACATTCCATAGATATACACACACACATACATACATACATACATACATATATATATATATATATATATATATA
>Ga0315914_1003654_pt1 | contig 23320 bp, 11 predicted proteins | sample MpolenodulesMG_FD_203920 | JGI IMG/M metagenome (GOLD analysis project Ga0315914, IMG submission 203920) | Medicago polymorpha root nodule microbial communities from Los Angeles, California, United States - elongated nodules | ecosystem: Host-associated > Plants > Roots > Nodule | place: USA...
CTTAAAGGAAATAAACAAACACACACAAGATGGTAACCCAGTTCGGTCCAATATGACCTACTCTGGGGGAGAGAGCAGCTCTTCAATCCACTATGAGAAGATGTTACAAGAGGTTACAAGAAATCAGTCTTTTCCCTAATCTCTACCCTTTGTTTCCCTCACCACTCTCATATGAATCTTACTAGAGAATACACAAAGGAAGCTTTAGATCCTTCCAATGATGTAATCTCACTACCCAAGGTGTTTACAATGTTTATCCCAACCTTAGAGACCCTCCTTACAAAGATACTCAACTCTCAAGTTCCCCCCTTTGTGAACTCTAGGCCTCTAGCTTCAGCTCTCCTTCAAAAATGCTGCAGAACCCACTTAAATACTAGTCACTGCAGTCCAAAATCGCGTCATGGTTCTGTAAAATCGCGGCACGATTTTGTCTGAACAACCGTTGTGACCAGTCCCTTTCAAGTGAAACTTGGTGAGGAAGTAGTTGAATCGCGTCACAATTTCCCAAATCGTGTCACGATTTTCCATCTCAAAGACCACACTCACTGCCTATCCAATTGTGTCACGGTGCCTGAAATCGTGACACGATTTTAGATTTTCCTGCAATCTCAATTTGAAGCCAATATACAACATGGTCTATTGTGTTAAGCACTAATTAGTTGATGAATATGTGTGATTGGGCTATTCTTTCTAAATGGACCGTGATGGGTTGGACCATTTAGCTAAGCCCAATGACAGGTCCATGCCCGCAGCCGTTTAGCTATTTAAACGTCATCCCATCATACGGTTAAACTATTCTGAACATTCTGGTGCTGATCGGAATAAGGGTAGTCATCCCTCTCATCATCCTTCTGACAGTTATCCTTCATCAACCTAATTCAAAGGTACACAATTTCTTTATTCCTTCTTTATTATTGATGATATGCCATAACTTGTATCTAATATAATCCATGGCTAAACTCTAAAACTCATCACAATCCTTCTCACCTTCACTCACTTCCGCAAAACCCAAACCTGATTCGCAATTTCTTCCCGTCTCAACTCTTCTAAATCCTCTGATGTCGGTGGTTCAACCAATCACCACAAACAATCATCTACTTCTCCACCCTCTTCAATTCCAACAATGTTGTTATTTGCTATAGATCTATCACGATCAATTTTTGCAAATTGAAAACAAACCCAACAAAAAACAATTAATCTTTTCTTTCATTTTATGGAAAAAAATTCAAGAGTTAATTTCATCATTGTTTGGTTATGGATTGGAATGAAGTGAACGCAAAAGCTGAAGGGATGGTTGGATATGGAATGGAACTTGCAGCAATAATGGCCATGCTAGATAAAAAGATGAACACGGTCAAACCCATATGAACTGAGTCAAACCAAATCATTTGGCCCAAACCCGGTTTTAATTTTTACAATGAATATAAAATAAAATAAAAATATTGTCACGTCAGCATTCTATTTGTTTATTAGGCAAAAAGAGACGGCTGGGACCAATTGCACTAACAGAAGAAAAATGTAGAGATTTTAAAAATATTTATTAAAATGCAGGGACTATTCTTAAAATTGCGCAAAATGTAGGAATCAAAAACATATTTAACCTTATTTTTTAATAGAACAGATAGTAAGATTAAGAATATAAAAAGTAAAGAGAGATGTAAAGGAGAGCGAAGATGGGTCCACTTGTACAAATTCATCTAGTTGGGGCCAAGATTAAAAACCATCATATTGAAATCAAAAACATTATTTTAATTTAATAAAAAATAATGCTCAATTGAAAACATAAACGGTGGAGGTATGAGTTTCAAAAGTTTAGCAATCTTTTATCAAAAAAGAAAAAAAAAAAGTTTAGCAACCTTTAATTTGATTATGTTATAGAAGCAAGGCCGAAGAATTATGACAAATTCGAACACCCTTATTGCTAGAATTTATAAAGCAAAATATTGCCTGTATTGTAATTTCTTCAAATCATCCTTGGGGCATAAGCCTAGTTTTGTTTGGAGAAGGATGTGCAATTCTAAGTGTATCCTTAAAGCGGGTAGCGAGTGGAGAATAGGTGATGACACTTCTATACCGGTTTGGAATAATAGTTGGATCTCAGACAATGTCACCCTCATACCACAATATAATGATGTTTAACCTAAATCTTCGTGGAACAATACAGTCCTTGTAAGTTTTGTTTTGTTGTATTTTGTGGAGTATCTAGAAGAAAAAAATTAAGTTTGGAATGAGGTGGTTGATGCACAATCCTTTGTTTGGAACGCGCAAAGATCATGTTGCATGATTTGAAAGTAGCTAGAACAATTCAGAAAGTATCTTCCAATGGACACAAGCCTAAATGAAGTTTTAAACGGAGGAAGCCAAGTGAAGTACGCTTAAAATGCAACATTGATGTATCCTTTTCAAAATGATCTAACAAGGTTGGAATAAGTATGTGCAATAGAGATAATCAATTTACTATTGTTCTGGTTAAAACTAAATGGTTTAGCCATGTCTGTGTACATGTTGGGGAAGCTCTTGGATTATTATATGCTTTAGAATAGATTCATGACTTTTACTTGAGACTTGTTGATTCTGAGCTTGATGCAAAGAAGGTGGTTGATACATTTTTGTCCCCAAAACATAATGTTACAGGTTTGGGGATCATTATTACAAATTGTAAAGCCCTCTTTAGGCATTACTATGAAAATTCCAGTGTAGAGTTTGTGCAAAGACAATTATACGAGATTTCTCATAGTTTAACTAAGATGACCATATATTAGCAGCTAGTTTTCAGATATTTGTAGAAATACCACATTGTATTGAGCACATTTTTATTAATGAAATTTTAAAAGTCTTTTTCCAAAAAAAATTAATATTTCTAAAATATTATATATATGAAAAAAATTTGTTTCTGTTTTTAACTCACAAATGTTTGATCTAGTAATACAAAATAGAGTAGTGATATATGTACATCTATTTCAATACAACTTTTATGACTTGTCCAAAAAGTTGTCACAAATAGTTGTACAATTATCATTTCTCTACAAAATATTAGGAATTTGAGTCATATCATCTTTGCTTTGAACCTGACAACATTCTCTCTCATTAAATTTTTATTAGCAAAAAAATATATAAAATAGGAGAGTAGGTGAGAGAGAGAAACATACTTGTTTCCTCCAAAAACTCAGAGTTAGGTTTGTTGAATGTTGCTGATGCGCTCCTTTGATGTACTACTGGTGATACTAGAGTTGTAGAATTGGCATCAGATATTGTAACTTCCCTGTCAAAGATAATATTTATTACAATATATTTTTTTTTAGAATGATATTTATTACAATATTTAATGCTTACCCCAAAAAAAAACATTAATACTATATTCTTTAAAAAAAAACATTAATACTATATTCTTTTAAAAAAAACATTATTTCTGTCAAAAAAAACATTAATATATGCTTTTCCTTCAAAAAAATAAATAATACTATATGCTTCCCTAAACAAACATTAATGCTAAGCCACTTTGGATGAATCAACTCACAACTATGTAAACACAGATCAGTTTTTTTTTTATTTTTAACAAAGATTGAATGTATGAAAACTTAACTTAAAAAGCAAAACCAAATCAGTTTTAGAACAAAAATTGAATTTATGAAACACTTAACTTGTCAAGCTCCTCCCACATTTCCTTTGCCGTTTGACAACATAAAATTCTCTTAAGATCATCTGGATTTATGGCACAACACAAAATATATTTAGCTTTTGCTTCTAGTTCCATGATCTTCCTATCTTCATCATTGAATTCATCTACCGATTTCAACACTTCTTCACCATTTATTATTTTTTTTGGAAGTTTTGATCCATTCTCAATCACAAGCCAAACTTCGAAGTCAACAGATTGTATGAATATCTTCATAAGTTCCCTCCACTCAGTTAAATTTGTACCATCAAAGTATGGTGGCTTTGAAATAGATCTTCCTTCAACCATCGTTGCATTCATAACTTTTTTAGTTGTTATTACCTGCAATGTATGTTTCCTTGTTAGATCCAAAATTTTGTTATTTTAACTATAGCTTCCTTCGTTTTAAAATGAGTATCGTTTTAGCAAAAAAAAAAATTGTTTAAAATAAATGTCACTTGCACTTTTCAATATAGAATCATTATTTTACTTTCAAGTGTATCCTTTAATTAATGAGCGTACACTGCTTCCAAATCATTACACCAATAGTAAATAAGGTTAGTTTAGTAAAATTGGCATGTCTTTTGACATTATTATTATATTTTTTTAATTTGTGTGTAAAAACCATAAACAACATTCATTTTAAAACGAATGGAGTATAATTTGAGCTTAAAAAATCTGGCATATATGATGTAGCAGAAATTAGAAGTTGCCCTTCTAAGTACAACCAACGATTGGAGATTGAATTTGTGAGGGCTTCGAGAAATTAGGGTTTAACCATACTAGCAAAATGGACGGTTTCCAATTAAGCCAGTTGAATATGCAAGTAGTGTTTAAAAGACTGATGACAACTTGAAAGTGTCATTTAATTGAAAGGGGTGCAAGTGGTGCTAGGAGGTGAGAGGGTTGTAACACAAAATGGGAGCCCAAAGTAGGACTATTGTATGTGCTCTCACCATCTTCTGAGTGTAAGGTCTATAGAATAATATGAGACTTTTTTAATCGAGAGTTTTATTCTCTGAAAAAAAACTTTAATTTAAAGTTTGTTAAACGATGATTTGGATCATCTCCTTCACATCATTCTCTCATTTTCTCTCCTTTACTCAGTTGTATCTATCTCTATCTAAATTTTAGAGAGAAGAAATGTGAAGGCGAGACTGAGGTGAAGGAAAAGATAACTCAATTTTATTTTACCAAAAGTCAAGATAACTCAATTTTGTCTCATACGGCCTTATCTTGTTTGTCTAGTTAAAATTCTATCATGAGATGAGGGTATTTTTTTATTTCTTTTCATACTCTAAGTCTTCATCTATGATACCCTTCAACTTAGGAGGAACGCTCAAGAGCTCCAAACAAGCAAAACTACCATTGTGAGCTCAATTTGTCAAGCAGTCAACATTACAAAGACATGGTATTATCACCAAGGAATAAAATTCAATAGCATCTTTTTAGCCAATCTCAAACCAAGAATAAAGCCCTAGATTTATCCCAACACAGAAGTACCATGATTGAGGTTGCATAAATAAGTCTCCTTTTTCGTTTTCATATCCTCATTAAAAAAACTATTGTAAATATATTAAAATATAATTATTTAAAATATTATATATTATTTAAATTACATAAATTAATCTTAGAGTATGAAAATATAAATTATTTTAAATATTATTTGTTGTTTTGTCACAGGTGATTTTGTCATTTTTATAATAATTTTATAAACATCGAAATTATAAATAAATGTGACAAACTTAAATAAAATAATAATATTAATTCTTAAAACATCTTATAGTTGTCAAATATTTTTTAAGAATCATAAATAATAAGGTTAATTTAACATTTTAAATGGTTAGAAAATAAACATGTGAAAACATCTAAATATACTAAAATAAAATAAAATAAAAATAAAATTCATATTATAGATTTATTAATGAAATATTTTAAATTCATATTAAATCAAAAATATATATTTAAAATTGTGAATGAATTTGAATTTATAATTTAACTTTGAAGAGAGAGACTTGTAAAAAAAAAAGTTGCTTGGAGACAAATTACTCCAAGGACCACATAATAGTGGATGTCCCAATAACATGTCTACCTTTTATGACTATATAGTACGATTCCTTTAGAAAAGACAATATAGTACCGTAAAGAAGAAGAAATATCAATGGCTAAAAGAAAAAGAGGAAAAATGTACGTTTCTTTTTTTAAGTGTTGTCTGTTGCTTAATTTGTTGTTTATATTTAATTGTTGTCTTGACTGTTTAAAAAGATAATTTGTCAATTATATATTTTTTCAACTTCTCATACTTATACATTTTTAATGAACTAATTAATGTTAGGCTATACATTTTTAATGAACTAATTAACGTTAGGTATTTGAAAATTTAAGTATTTTTAAAACGAAGTTTGTATTTTTGTTATGTGCAAATTTAAACTGCTATGAAACAGAACTTTGATACATATAATAACGTGTTTATGAAGAATTAAAATTTTATAAATAAAATCAGTAACAATTTAAAAAATTACACGTAAACAAAATTGAAGAACAATTTTCATGGAAAAACAAAAAACTCCAAGAATTTTTTTTCTAAAAAAAGAAAGAAATAGTGGAAGAGAGAGGGTTCATCAATTTTATTATAAAGATAAAATGTGTGCAATAAAATAGATTTTTATATTAAAAAAATAGAAATTTATTGGAGAGAATGGAAGTGTCTCACAATTGTTTGTTATGGGGAAAAAAGATGACAATATTGAAAGAATTTATTGATAAATTAAAGTGATAGTACAATAGAAAGAAAAAAACTCAAAAATTCACCTCTCAATTCAAGTATACTGTTGAAAAATAATACTTAAAAAGAAACAAAAGGGGTAAAAGAGAAAAGAAGAACAATTATTTACAAATTTAACATTCATAGAAAATATTAAATTTTGAAATGTTTTCATTGTAGTGAATATAATTTTTGATTGAATGATGAAAAAGTTTAACCGCGTTATGAAGTAAGTTGAAATATATATATATATATATATATGTGTGTGTGCGCGCGCGCGCGCGCGCGTGTTGTGTGTGTGTGGTTTAGGGTTTAGGGTTATAGAACTAAAAATATAATTTCATCTATAGAATTTAAATATTTTTATATTATTCAACTTTTTAAAAAAGTGAACTCTAATTAGGGTTATAATAACTTAGGTAGTGAAACAAAATTAGGGCATGTTTCTGTTAATTTTTTATTATTATTTAAGTATAAATTAATAAAAAATTATTTTATTATTTTCCATTTTTACTGTTGTAATTAAAAAAATCATAAAGTAAACCAATCTCAAAGTTCAAAAGAAAAGGGTCAAACCAAAAAATTGCCGAGACAAATGTATTTCTAATATTTTGGGTACAAAATGTATCTCTATTGTTTTCTTTTAGAAAATGTATCTCAATATATATCAAGTAAAAATATAGATATGCAAATTTAATCTTATTTTCGTTTTTAAGTTCTATTTCAAAAAATGTTGTACAGAAAATGTGTCTGATTGTTAAAGGAAAATGATGTTTGCTTCATTGATAATTACAACAAAAGTAAATAATATCTCCAACATAAATGTTACTGGAGTGTCTTTGCTAATATAAGAGTCTTTGCTATATATAAAAAAAAAGTTTGGTCAACAAATGTGTGATTCAAAATTGAAACCAAATACACAAACTTTTGTTGATCTAACTTTTTTTAATATAAGAGGAGAAAAATAAATATATTTCATATGAGACGAAATTGCACCATGGTATCTGGAGAGTCTTTGCATTAGAATGGTGCAGAATAAAAAATCTAGGATGTGCACATGAACAACATACTATCATAGGTGTATTTTTGTCAGAATTGAAGGTGTGCAGCATGATTCTTTTTGTTCTATCTATCTAGTTTTGTGTTCATGTAGCTTGGTGGTGTATAGTGGTGTTTGTATCATAACTTTTCAAACTGCTACTATCATTATCACCCTCAATATTTCTTTTGCTTTGTAATGTGTTTTTAAACAAAATTCTTTTTGCTTATTAAAAATAATTTTGAAAAAAGTGATACTATTTATACTACTCTCTTCTCTTAACCATGACAACAAGGAGAATGAATACCTCATTTCTACTATTTATAATAAAATTCTTTTTGTTTATTAAAAAAGAAACTAAAATGAGAAAAGTAATTCTTTTTCTACTTTCAGAACTTGGAGTTGAATTCGAACACTTCAAGTATTATTCTTACGCTTTATCTAAATAGCATAACCACTATACCTGGAAATGCGTAAAGATGACTTTAATTTTCTCCCACACTTGCCTGCACAAATATCAACAAATAATATGTTAAGTACTATGTAGTTTTGACTTCTGAGGAATATTATAAAAATAAAATTAATAATAAATAAATGTTCAGGGAAATTACTCAGATTTTTTAGTAATATATAATAGATGGATTGTTGTTGTTGGTGTGGTGGCTCAACAAACCAATATATGGAAGTATATTCAAATTGAAATATTAATCTCCCTTTTCAAATTGAAATCATAATGCAAAGGGAGATTAAGGGAAGAGTAAGGAAAATATTTAGTTTTGACAGATGTTGCTGGATGAAATTATTTACACACTACTTATAAGGAGAAAAAAGGACATAGAGAAAAAGAAGATTGAGATAAAGGAAGGAAAGAGGAAGGAACCGGGTAGAAAAATGGTGTATCCCTATAGCAAAAAGAAATGCAAGTACCATTATTACTGATTTGGAGTGGGCTTCGGCCAATATCGCCGGCTCAATATACTGTGGCCCAATAACTCACGCTGTCCCTTTTAAGATCGGTTCAATTATTTTTAAGTTGGTTCAATCGATCTTAAAAGTGTCAGCGTGAATTAACTTCTGTAAGTGTTGCCAGAGCTAGGTAAGTTGGTGACGCTATTTGCAATACTGTGAGGCAACGTATAAACGCGTGAGGCAATTACTCAACGTTAATTTTTGAGACAATGTTAATATTTGTTTGATTCTTTTCTCTACCAATTGCATTATCTTATAATCTTGACACATGACCGTCAAATTTTATCTCCTCCAATTCTTTCTCTTTTCCAAGTCGATTCAAAACATTAATATGTAACTTCAATGTTATGGTGTTTTATGCAGGAAGTCAAATTTGGCAAGGATTCGATTATGGTAGAACATTAATTAATGCACAAGTAAAGAATACATTCGCCCTTGCATATAACAAAATTAGACAACCATTTGTTCCTAATAGAGACTAAGACATAATATAATGCATGTGTGTATGGTAGTATGATATCCCTGATCCCTTTCATCTTTGTTGTTACATTGTATGTGATCGTTGTTAAGTTCTAGTTTTTGAGATATGTTCCCTGTATTATGTGACTAGGTTATAATTTATATGTGACCACTGCTTAAGCATGCAATATAGTGTTTATTTTGGCATCTAGTATCATCTTCATGTGGAACAAAAAGTTGAATACTCTAAAAGGATGTGAGAAGAGTTGAAGGAGAAGCACAAGGAATACAAATTAGTAGATAGGAGTGTTCATGGTTCTAAACTTGCATTGGAACTGAACCACATAATAGATACAATTCAGTTTTTAAAACCATTTTAAAAAAAACTGGTTTATTTTTAAAAACATTTCAGTTCAAGTTTAAAACCAGTTCAAAATTGGTTTAATATGTTTGAACCGTATTTATATTAAAGCTAGTTTTTTAGATTTTTTATTGAGAGACTTTTTTTTTTGGAGCACTTTTTTTCTTTAGATTTTTATTTTAATTTTTAAATAAATAATTTAATATATAATATATAAATAATTTAAATTAATAATATAATATTTATAAAGAAGAAGGTGGTGGGAGAGTGGCCGCCGGCGGTGGTCCGCGGCGGAGCTCCGGTGACCACCACGTCGGTGGACGGTGGCGCACCTGCGGTTGGCTGCAATTCTCCGACGACTTGGCAGTGGCGCTCCGACGAGCGCGTGGTGGTCTGTGGTGGCTGGAGGCAGCGCCGGTGGAATGTGGGGTGGCTGCCACTAATCAATTAATTTAATATATCTTTTAAGGTGGATTTTAGGGTGAGGGCTCTATCAAATCCTTCACCGGTGGACCACTATAGGCAACAATTAAGACTGTTAGATTAATCAAGTCCACATATCCTATTATACACTACATATAATACATTACCCCTCTGTATATTTATCATCTCGCCTCTTATGTCTCTTTTCTACTCTCTCAATGAAACCACCCATGGGCATGTCCACGAACAAGATCCTTTGTTTTTGTTCATCTTTCATACAAATATGATTATTTATGTGATTTTCTCTTTTGATTCACTATCTTAATTTTTTTTAGAACAATTATAATCATAACACAGTCATCACACCATTTTATGCTAAGCGTGTCGTCCATGGCCATTTTCAATCTTTCATTTTATCAAGATTTTGCCTGTGATAATTTTTGTTTACAAGTTTTTTTCTTCTTGAAACAACAAGTTTTAAATTTTTTTATAAGAAACACAATTATTATTTATAGCGGGGCTTTTGAACTAAGAATTGAAAGATAGAAACAAAAACATTGCTCACTCTAATTTATAATTTCTTTAACAGTAAAATGAATTAAAGAACCCATTTGCATCATTCTGAATATACAAATAAAGAAAAATCAAGAGGCATGATGCTATGAAACCCAAGCAGGAATCGTTAGCACATGATCGCGTAAAATATAATTGTGTGAGAAAAGGAGGAGGGAAGGGATATGTGACGATGGGTATGGAGGCTTGGGAGAGAGAAGTTTATTTTTAACAACCATATAGAAGAGAAGTTAAAAAAAAAGTGTGATCTAGTGTGCGTATAATGTATAATTAGATCCGTACACTCGATTAATCAAGTGGTTCCTAATTGTTATTTAAGGTGGTCCACCAGTGTGGGACTTGGTAGAACCCTCACCCTAGAATCCACCATCTTTTAAATAAAAAAGTGTCTCACAAAGTGTTGAACTAATGACCTTTAACACTATGGTAGATCAATTTACCATTATATCACTACCAAAAAAAAGATCAATTTACCACTACACCAATATGATTTATATGTACATATTTTATATATATATAAATCTGTTTTGTTTATCCTGTAAAAAAAAATCTTTTTTTTTTTTTTTATAAATTTGTAATTATTCTTAAAATTAAATTTTGGTTAAAAATTTGCAAAAGAAAATAATAAAGAGTTCAAAACAAGTTAAAACTGGTTTTTAAAATAAGTTTAGTTAACTGAATTGGTTTAAATTTGTGGTACAGTTCATAAACCATTTAATATGGTTCAGTTTTTTTGTGATCCAGTTTGGTTCAGTTTATGGATACAATTCAGTTAACCACGTTTTTGCACACTCCTATTTGTAGAGCATCAACAACTTGGATAAAAAAGAATCAAGCAAAAACATAAATAGGAGGCTTAAAATATGGAGAAAAAATAATCAAACCAGTTTGTTCAAGTCATGGTGTTAGATGACATTCCTATCTTTCTTGGCTGCAAGAATAAGAACTGTGCAGGGATGAATTTTATAGATTATCTGCTACATTGGAAGAAAATTTGTAATCATTGTAGTATATAATTGAAATTGTGTGGCATAATTCATTTCCAATTTTCCATTATGAAATTCAATTTCAAATGTTTTTATGATTACATATCAAGAGTCTAGAATCTAATTAAAGTTTGATCTTCAATTTTTGGCCAAATCAAATTAGAGTTCTTCATCAAATTTGAAAGAGGTCTAATTTTTTATTTTTTTTTATCAATATGCAACATGTCGCAAAAAATATAAGTAGGCGATGTTCTTTTTATTGTTACTAATGATGATTCAAAACTGTTACAAAAAATGTAAGCAAGTAACATTTTTTAATTGTTACTAATAATACTAAAAAATGTTAGTGATACCGTTTAGTAGCACAAACTTTACCTAACAATTGTTTAAATGCTACTAGATATAATTAGTAACATATTTTTCTGATTTAGTAATACTTTTCAAATGTTACTAAAGCTCAATTATGTTGTAGTGAACCCATATTTCATGTCGGATTGTTTTTTCTTTTTCAAATGATTTTCTAAGATAAAAGTGAATCAAAGTTAGAGAACAGAAAGCAATAGAGAAAGAAAAGATATCACCAAAAATATTTATCTTGGAAAAGTGAAGGAGAGAGAAAAGGGACGTCGTGGAAAAATGGTGCATTCCTAACCTATGACATAAAGAAATGTGAGCAACCGACCATTATTAAGACTCTGTTATTATTGTTTCGGACTAGGTTTCGACCTATATCTCTGGCCCAATATACATCGACCCAATAACACATAATCCATTGCCTCACATAAGCGCTCTCTTTTGATCAAGACCATTGATATACGATCTCCAACAAACTAGTGCATTCTATGTTGGATTCACGGAGACGGTTATGGTTACTGATCAAACACCAGTATATAAGGGTAACGACACGCCATTCCAATGGACATTGTTTTTTCACCACTTTCACTATCAAGAGAGTTTTCCAATGATGTTATAGAATGTCAACGATATCCTTTTTTTTATTAAAAAAACAAAAAACAATAAAATTCATCAAAACCCCAAAGCACACCAAACAAACTACGCAATCCTTTTGCTCATGTTGCCCATGTCACGCATCCATCTTATCCACCTCCTCCCTTCGTCATGGATCTTTGACTCCGGCGCCTCACATCATATCACAAATGATATGACAAATCTGTCCATCAAGAGTGACTACGATGACGTTGATAACCTGCAAGTTGCAAACAGTAATCACTTGCCTATCTCACACATTGGTTCTGCCACAATTCCCACTTCTTCTATTAACTTAAGATTATCAAATATTTTATGTGTTCCTTTTGTCACACAAAATCTAATTTATGTCTCTAAATTATGCCAAACTAATAAAGTTAATATAGAATTTCTTTTCTTGGCATTTTGAGGTGAAGGATTTACGCACAGGGGAGATACTTATGCGCGGATTGAATGAAGATAATTCGTACAAGTTCGTTCCTACATCCACTCCACAGACCTCTCTTGCCCACACCACACCTACGGATGGAGCTACAAATTTAGCTTAGGGGGACCGAATTTAAGAATATAACTTAGAAAAGAAAAAACAAATTTTTAATTATGTGCATAATATATCAAGAAAAATCATGGGACCAACCTTCTCCTTCTCTATCTAAAATTTTCTCTTCCTTCTCTCTGGAACCACCGACCTTATCCTTCCAACTCCTACCTCCTTCCAATCCAAATCTAAGGTTCACCATGTAGATTTAGCCTTGTGGTGGTGTGACGGTCGGCTCCAGCCACCCGCACCACCCTGACCAGCTCTCCGGAGGTCTTGCTGCCCCGTCGTTGGAGGTTGTTGTGGTCGTTGTCTAGGCTTTTCACAGTGCTTCCGGTTGTTGTAACAGGAGCTTTTTCTAGTCATCTCTTTTCCTTCCTTTTTGGAGGCTGTCTCTACCTCTGTTTCCGACGCCATCCTATTTCACCAGCGCAGGTTGTGTGGCCTTGGTTTGCTTCGTTTCGTGACCTGAGTTGGTAGGTCGTGTTTGTAGCTTGGAACCTCGAAATCGGAAGGGTTCTTTTTGGTTTTCTGTGGTTGTTTGATGGTGTTGGTTTGTGGTTCTTCTTCGCCGATGTTGTTTCGATTTTTTGTTTGTTTATGTCTTTGACCAGAGAATGGGATGGTTTCAGATTAGTGACTCTCGTGACTCTCCTTCTAGTCTGTGATTGGTTTGGAAAACTCGAAAGAGTTGGTTCTATTAACCCAAAATGGTATGGTTGGTGACTAACGCGTTGGACTCCATTTGGGTTCAATACATGTCTATTGAAACTAGTTGTGTTTGGTTCCTGTTTTCTTTGATTCTCTGAAGCTTCAGATCTGTTGAGATCTGCAGGTCTCAAGACGTCAGGTCCGCTTACACTCCAGTTCTGGTTGTTTATCCGTTGAACTCCTTGTGATTTGTTCTCGGATTGATATGCTCGAAAGAGCTTTATGCTTACTGATTTGTTCAGGGAGTTGTAGTACGTGGATTTGGATTCCGTGTTGGCAGCCGATCCACTCGCCAGCCTGAGACCTGATTGCTCTTGCAGATGCTCACTCTTCTCCTTTTTTTATAACTTGGTTTCGGGCCCGTACGTGGGCTCGCTAGGTTGCGTTCGAGATGAGTGTTTATTTGTTAGAATTGATTAGGTTTGATTTGATTTATCACGTCCCATTTGGATTGTATCTGAGTCAGGTCTAATGTTCTTCCAGTTTTGTATGTCCTTGTTTTTTATTTATATATTTTATCCTTTTGTATAAATATATATATATATCAATAAATTTAAGAAATCATATGATATTTCCAAAATTAATATGTGTCCAAAATTATAAGAAATTTCAAATATAAAAGAAAGATGAGTTCCTTGAGGCTTGCTTTAGTAAGATGAGACTAAAGAAGACTTTTGAATAGTAAAGAAAGAAAACATGAAACAACAAAATGCAAAGGGAAGAGGATGAATTGAAGATAAAATCACGAGCACTGAATCGTTGGCATTGGAGTACATAAATAACACTGCATGCAATAAGTACAAAAATTTGAGCAAAATTGTAATAAGGAATGATAAATTACTATTAGTTAAGGATTAGTATTCTTTTGTAGGTTATGCTGCCTACCTAACGCTCATACATGCAACCAATAAAATTTCTTTTAGTGAATCGCATAACAAATACCTAACGCTCATACATGTATTGATTGTGTTTCCAATAAGAGCCATAAGCTTCCATTTTTAAGTCCTATATCTCTAGTCATTATCCACTAAAAAATTTATACTATGACATTTGGGGGCATGCTCCCATTAATTCCACTGATGGTTTTCATTATTACATTATTTTTGTGGATCATTTCTCTAAATATGTTTGGCTTTGTCCAATGAAATTTAAATATGATATTTCAACCATTTTCCCCCTTTTCAAAAACTTGGTGGAAATAAATTTTAATAATGAAATCAAGACTCTATACATCGACAATGGCGATGAATTCATAAAACTTCGATCATTTTAACAAAACCATGGCATCACTCATTTAACTACTCTTCAATACACCCCATAGCACAATGGATTTTCTGAACACAAACATCATCATCTAATTGAAACCGCACGATGTCTTCTAAATCAAGCTCCCCTTCCATCCTACTTTTGGTTACATGACTTCCAAACATTAACATGGACACACACTATAATATCCTTTTTAACCAACAAGGACCCAATTGAACCTAATTAAAAACCTTTGGATTCTTACGTTTTCCTTGGTTGAAACCTTACACAAACAACCAACTTTAACCTCGGTTTGAGCCTTGTCTTTTCCTTGGTTACGGTCTAAGTCAAAGTGCTTATGTTTGCTATAATTTCAAAATCCACAAAACATATGTAGCTAGACATGTTCAGTTTGTGGAGGATGGTTTTCCATACTCCACTAACCCAATTCAGCTCACGTCCCAACCATCTCAACCCTCCCAAAATTCACCCAATCACATGAATTCTTTACCCTTAGCAAATATATCATCATCAGTTACACCCATCACTACATCTAATCTAATCCCATTAATTTTCCAAATTAAACTAGTCCCCACATTAACTCACTGATTAGTTCCTTATAATCTCTCCCACCTATAATTACGATACATTGACAAAACCCCACTACATCAAACTAACTAAAATCCACACATAACTAATTCTTCCCCTACCAAAATATCTTCATGTGAACCAAACCTAACCATATTAGAACCTCTTACACACTTGATGATAGAGTGCACATTATCTTCTTATCAACCTGCTGCAACAACTCTCTTTCGGCATCCTCAACCACGACTTGCCCATGACCACTCGAGGGATGAATGGCATATTCGAACCAAATAAATTTTTCTCTCTCACCGAATATCCATTACGACCACCTGTAGAACTAATGGTGTTTGAGTTGGAAAGTGCACCAAATCATAGTCAATTAATAGAGTAGTAAGTTACCGTCTCCACAAGGATTGTCGTTCAACATGATAATTAGCATAATATATTTGAAAAGCAAATAAAGAAAAGATTGAGAGCGGTTGTAGGGTTTTAATTGTCCTGCTCAATGCGAGATTAGGTTTTGTTGATTCGGAAGTGTAACAGCGATTAAGGAATCCTTGAATTCCCCCTCCATGTTTTTTGGAATGAACTCGATTAATTATTAGTTTATGACTTACCTTATGTTTGGATTTAAGAAAGTAGAACATAACCCCGTGATGAATTAGTGGAAGTTTATTTTAATATCCCCGCAATTCAACCTGTTGCAATTGTGGGGTTCCCTTAATATGAGTTATAGCCCTAAATTCATACTTAGATTCAAATAATTTCGAAACTAAGAAATTAACTATTGTCTTGTTCGGATGCAATTCGGGTCATCAATCCTACTTTGCTCCATCTAGAGATACGGTATAGAAACACATATACAGATTAAATCATACGTTATATCATAAATTGAATAAAAAAAACTATTTTAGAATCTAACAAATAAGATGGGATTCATCGTAGAACACTAATCAAAGTTGTTTAGTTGTACATCACAACACATTGTTACAAAATAATAGAAAACCATACCCTAGAGAGAACAAGATTTTTGACCTTTGCCTTGTATTGCTGCCTTTTGGATGTGCATGTTTTGTTCTCTTGCAGCCTCATGACCGCACAAAATTACAACCGCGTGCTCGCTTGTGTTGCTTTCTTGTTATGGCATGGAAGACAAATGTTATCGATGTTGGGATCCAATCTTCAACTGATTACGCATCTCACGTCATGTTACTTTTTGGGAAAACTCCATGTTCTAATGAGGATAACTCTAATGAGCTCAATACTCGTACACCCTCACCTGCTCCTACTGAACCTGTTACGGATGTTGATATTGTACCTGCAACTCGTCATTCCACCTATGTAAGTAATCCACATACTCATCTTAATGATTACCATTATTATTCTGCTATTAAAACTCTTCATGTGCCTTCTTCTTATCCAGAGGTGAGTACTAACCCCATTTGATAACAAGCTATGGTTGAATAAATTCAAGCTTTGGATAAGACACATACTTGGGACATAGTTGATCTTCCTCCAGACAAGACTCCTATTGAATGCAAATGGACCTACAAATTTAAAACTCGTTTTGATGGAACTATAGAACGTTATAAATCTCCCCTAGTAGCCAAAGGGTACACTCAAGAGTATGGGATAGACTACGAAGAGACATTTGCTCCAGTAGCTCGAATAACATTTGTTCGTAGTCTCTTGGCCATTGCTGCAGTTCGTAAATGGAAGCTTTTTCAGATAGATATGAAAAATGCCTTCCTTTACAGTGATTTGATAGAGGAAGTATATTTGCACCCTCCTTCAGGTTATCATTCTCCTCATAAGGTCTGTAAGATTCATAAAGCCTTATATGGTTTGAAACAAGCTCCTAGAGCATGCTTTACCAAGTTCAGTTCTACTCTACGCAGTTTGATTTTCTCTCTAGTCCACATGATTATGATTTATGCACTCGAAGAAGTGATAACGGTATTTAATTCTGCTTCTTTACGTAGATGATATGATCATAATTGGAGATGACAAGTCTGGAATCTCAGCATTACAACAATATCTTAGTCAAAATTTTGAAATGAAAGACCTTGGTTCTCTTAATTATTTTTTTTGGGCTTGAAGTTTCCCAAGACTTAGAAGTCTATTATTTCTCTCAGGACAATTATGCATCTGACTTGCTTTCTCGAGCAGGCATCACAGACTGAAAGACTGAATTGACACCATTGGAAGTCAACTGCAAACTCGCAGCACTTGACGACACTCCTCTTGAAGACGCCACCTTGTATCGACAACTTGTTGGTAGTCTTGTTTACCTGACTGTCACTCGCCCTGATATTGCATATGATGTTCATAAAATCAGTCAATTTATGGCTGCTCCTCGGTCATCTCATTTCTCTGCAGTTCTTCGTATTATCTTTTATGTCAAAGGTACTCCTTTTCATGGTTCACGGTTCTCTTCTAATTTATCCTTTGTCCTATCTGGATACTCTGATGCGGATTGCACAGGGTATTGTTTCTTCTTAGGAAGTTCTCTTCTTTCCTAGCGTAGCAAAAAGCAAATAGTTGTTCCTCATTCAAGCACATAATCTGAATATTGTGCTCATGTTGATGCTACTTATGAGTTACTTTGGCTACGATGGTTGTTAAATGATATGGGCGTTACACAATCTTCTGCCACTAAATTTCATTGTGATCATAATAGAAGTGCTATCCAGATTTCCCATAATGATATTTTTCATGAGCGCACAAAACATATTATAAAAATTTGATATTTTGAAAATATTCATCGAGACAAATCAAACAACATCTTACATGCTAACATTTGTATTTATATATTAGTTAAAAAATATGGTCAAAGTAGGCTATGTGAATAATGCACATTGTAAAATTGCGACATGTATTATAAAACGGAGGGAGTAACTTTTTGTATATCTTTTAGAGGTAGTTTAGTTTATGCCTTTGGTGTTTGATAGAAGAAGTGGTGCCTTTTTTTTTTTTGAATTTTCACATTCAAATGTCCCTACTGGGATGCAAAATCATGTCGGTTTGATGCTTAATATGGTGCGATTTGTTGTGAGTTTGGTGTAAATTTTATGCTTAGTCTGGTGTTATTTGGTGTAAGTTTGATGCTTAATTTTAGGTTAAAATTTTGTAGTCGAGTAGAGTGCTATTGGATGTCTAATGTATTCAACAAATAGACCTTAAATACAAATTTAGAATGTGAGTTGTTATAACTTCCTTCAACCATTAAGATTTGTTAATTCTATTGGTTGAATATTTTTCTCTTCACTGCATCAAATTAGGTTCTGGAAGTGGCAATTTTATTTGATACATTGATTTTTCAATAAGAGTCTTGGAGTTTAGGTGACAAATGGACTATGTCTGATACTATATACCAAATAGACTTTTGTGATTCTGCCTTGTTTTAGAAATGAAAGTTCAAAACTATTTTGAAACGATGCATATTGTTACTACATTACTCAATTGTTGTTAATTTTGAACATTTCACTTGTACCATTAAATTATGTCTCATGTCTAAATTAATATGTTGAAAATGGTAATTAATTTATTGGTTTCCCTTAATTCATTCCATATTTGATCCCTTCATCATTGTTATAGTCTAAGTTGTATTTATTCTTTTTTTTTTGTGTGCAGCAATAGCTTATAATATGGATTTTGTAAAGAATTTATTCACTAAAGAGGCAGGGTAAGACCCTTTATGGTTTTGGGGGTTAGAGATTATTGCTATTGATTGATTATTGAATTAATCTTAGCTTGTTGGATTTAAGTTCCATGTTCAATTATTTATGATTCTAAATTTTTGTCTTAAAAATATTGCAAATTGAGTGTAAAAAATCAATTACCAACTTCATTATTACATTATTCAATTTGAGTAAAAAATGCACTTGGTGAACATATTTATATATTAATTTTACAACATACAGGGGATTTTAGCACAAAGGTAAGAAAATCAAAAGCATGATTTGAATCATTTTTTCTATCTTCGAGTTTCTTCTTTCCATTGCTCTTTATTATTTTCATCTTCATTGCAATGGTCACCTGTAATGCATGTAGACTGACAATTAATTACATTACATTTGCACATGACACTTTGAGTCTAGTATTAAGAAGTACAATACTCTAATTATTAGTCCAAATAAGGTCATAGTTAGGAATCTAATTCTATATAAGTAGTTTATATATGGATATGGTTTAGTCGGTCAAAATATCCGACCATACACACCCCTAATAATATTAGTGGTCATCATTTTATATCTTTCAAAGCTGTGATATAATCATTTGAAAACACTTTCAAAGTTGCTTTTTCTCAACAAAAAAAAAATCAAAACTTATATAGGAAGAAATATTTGTTAGTGTTTCAGGAATCGAACCTTAGATGATGTCTTACATAATAAAACTATATATTTTAGTTCTCAACTCATACAACTTGGCTAATTCTTTGGGGACTAGTTTATTAAATTCAAAAAATATATATTTATGATATTTTTGTGTTCAAAATTTTGGAAAATATTAAAACACCCAAACTAATTATAGAAGAGGAAAATCAAGTCTTGATACCTGTTGGCCATTTCTAGTGTTCCTATAAGACATATCTTTAACACTTAGTGTATTTGTTTTAGAACTCTTTGCTGCCACTGGAGGAGAAGTACCATTGTTGTAGGCCAAATCCTTCTGGTTTAAGGTTGGACTTTTCTTAGTAGGATCTCTCGAATCCTTCTTATCTGAAGGTTTTTGTGAATAGCCCAAATTATTATGATTATTTCTTGAACTCATTTTGGTATATAATATTAGGTTGAAACAATGTGCTAGATAATTGTATATTTTTGGAATGCCTTTCTTTGAAGACTTGTATGATTTATATATACTAAGCTAGTGATGCATTCGTGGTGAATTTTACGAGTAATGTACCATGTAATTGATGGTAAGTTTAAGCACATGCATTTGATAATTTCACAAAAACACACGAAACATAGTGTAGACGTTGAGGTTTGAATGCGTTTGATCATATTTAGTGAAGTTATTCATTATCATGTGTTTCCCTTCTTATCAATACACATAATTGAAAGAATGCAATGAAATTCCTAATGAACAGAGAATGAATTTTCTGAGTATTTGCGAGAAAAAATGTACACACCGAAATTTTCTAGATAGGATATATGTGATCAAACGAAGGTTTCACACTAAATTAAAACATTTAGACTCAGCCAGCCACACTCTGTTTCTTGTGGTTTAAGCAATATATATATCATATACACGTGGCTTAAATTTACCATCAATTACGTGGTATATTTCCATTTAAAGTCTTATGAAAAAAAAATTCGATAAAAGATGTTATGATAACCCTTCTTCATTTTTTTTTCCATCTTATTTTAAATTTACTAAAACAAATTATCTTATTAATTTATAAATAAATGTATCAAACGAGAAGAATATTTCCTTAAATTTGTTCATTATCTTATGTTTTTGTTATTTTTTTATAATGAATATTAATGATAAAGAGTTCAAAGTTTTTAGTGTTATGTGTTTAGACATCATGAGTAGCTAAACCTGTCTATATAAGGTCATGAAAGAGGAGCTTCATGTAATTGTTGGATTCATGTAACTATAAATTATTCTCTGAATTTAGTTGGTTGCTTTTATCGTTTTATTCAATTATACTCGTCTGGTTTTGTTTAAGCCATTATTCATAAATTGATTCTCGCTCAAGGACTACTAACCCTAGCCTAGATACGTCGTATAGACAGTCCAATTAATACTTAGGATAGACATATTCTAAGGATAACTATACACTTATTTCGATATACTTAAACCTTCAACGGTTGTGATTCACCTTGGAAATTAGGGAGTGAAACTGTTGAAGAAGGTTAGAGATCAAGAAATTAACCTAACCATTTTATATCTAATAGTGTAAAATCAAGCAACGAGTTACACATTGTATTCATAGTTTGTAGTCACATAAACTGTTGGAACACTATGAGTATTAATATGTGAATTAAGAAAGCGAGATCATGTCTTTGAGTTTGTAGCGGTCAACTAATCCGAGCTGTTGAATTTGTAACTTATATTTGGCTCCTCACCAATAAATATGTAAAGCTTTCATTCCTCACTTCTACTCACACCAAAAGTTATATTGAGTTGTCAAAGAACTTTTCTCTCTTCTCCCTCCTTTAAACCATCTACAACAGAGCACTCCATTATGGATGTTTAAGTGGGTCATGCGTGTACATATCATATCCATTTCATAATTTTCAATGATATTACTTAATACGCACTCAATCTCTGTAACCCAGCACTTCCGAAAAAAAGTTACTAAATATGTCCTATTAATAACTCAATGTCGTTGTATTTCAACAAAGTTTCTTGATTTGTGTACAATTTATTACGTATGGATCACAAAAATTAAAGAGTGGCATGGTGCTTACATAGCCACACTTCTCTATAAGCATCAAACATTTTCTTTGCACAATGGTAGTACTTATTTATTTCGGTGCTAAATAGGTTAAGCATCCACCATTGTATATGCTCTTAGCTTGTGATGACGAGCTATTCTTTTTTGCTCCCTCCTTTTCTGCCTCGTCGGATTTAAAGAGTGTTCTTAAGAGTACCATTGTCCCTTCGAGAAATAGTGTCCCTTCAGAATTAAAAATGGTCTTAAGAGCATATAGTCCCATCGGTAAATTTTGTCCCTTCGAGAATAAGAGTATTCTTAAGATCATAGTCTCTTTCGAGATAATGTGTCCCTTCAGAAAATAAGAATGATTTTAAGAATATAGTTCCTTTTTATGCTTTATGCCCTTGGAGAAATTAGAGATTAGAGTGGTGGAAACACCATATAAGTGTTGTCCTAGGACCATATAAGAGTGGTCTTAGTACCATAATAAATTAGTAGCAAAACCATATTAGAGTGGTCTTAGCACCATATTTGAAGTTGTATTTCTAGAACAGATTCATATAGTACAATAGGACTCTGATACAATTGTAGTTGTGTTGTTTTATCTTGGAGGCGTCGTGGTTGATAGTCTGCTTGCACAATTTTGAGATGTGTCACGCAACGTCTTAAAGAGAGTGACCTGATTCCAACTTAGTCTAGTAATTTTGACTATTATTCCAATATAAACAAGTTAGGTAGCAAATCTGGCATGACCTAGTCACTTTTCTCTCTTTCCTATAAGGAAGATAATCAATCACTTTGCATTGTACAAGACCCCTCAATTAATTAAACTCATCTTAATCACCAACAAAGTAGTTTAGTTTAAATAACAGAGTCTTTAAAGATATGAACTTTATAACCAAATGAAATGTCTGACAAAATATTACATCTCTTTGTTCAGAAGATCTAACTCAATTTACAATATTGATATTAACAGGTCATAACACTTCATTTGAGTTCTAGAACCCAAAATTTTATAATTGTATGAGTTTTACCTGGTATATATTTACCACTTTATCGACAGAAAAATTAATATTACATCTCTTCCTATTTTTTATTATAAAGTCCACAACTTTATTATAAATATCAAGAGGTCTAACTTTAATCTTTTGTTTTTGGAAAGAATTTATGCACTAAAGAGGCAGGGTAAGACCCTTTTTGGTTTTGGGGGTTATGCTATTAGAACAAGTGATTAGTATTTAAAAAATCAATTACCAACTTCATTATTACATTATTCAATTTGAGTAAAAAATGTACATGGTGAACATATTTATATATTAATTTTACAACATACAGGGAATTTAAGCACAAAGGTAAAAAAAAGCATGATTTGAATCATTTTTCTATCTTCGGGTTTCTTCTTTCCATTGCTCTTTATTATTTTCATCTTCATTGGAATGGTCACCTGCAATACATGTAGACCGACAATTAATTACATTACACTTTGAGTCCAAACATAACAGATTTATTGAATATTTTGTATTCCTTTTTTTTTATCAAAAATTTGGTCTCTTAATTTTTTAATTAAAATTTTGATTTTTTTTTTGTTTGTAAAATTTGGTCTTCAAAACCAATTTTAAACAGAAAATAAC
>Ga0315914_1003657_pt1 | contig 23303 bp, 12 predicted proteins | sample MpolenodulesMG_FD_203920 | JGI IMG/M metagenome (GOLD analysis project Ga0315914, IMG submission 203920) | Medicago polymorpha root nodule microbial communities from Los Angeles, California, United States - elongated nodules | ecosystem: Host-associated > Plants > Roots > Nodule | place: USA...
AGACAGAAAGAGGGGGTGGAGAGAGAGAGAGAGAGAGAGAGAGAGAGAGAGAGAAGTTGGTAGAAAAAAGTCTTAGATGGTTTGGGCATGTTGAGAGAAGACCCGTAGATGTCGTCGTAAGAAGAGTGGATCAGATGGAGGAGAGTTAGTCAAAAGAGGTAGAGGAAGACCTAAGAAACTTTAAGATAAGCCATTAGAAAGGATTTAGAGGTCAATAAGTTGGATCCAAATATGGTTTATGATAGAACACTATGGCATAGTTTGATCCATGTAGCCGACCCCATTTAGTGGGATAAGGCTTGGCTGTTGTTGTTGTTGTTGCTGATGATATGTTCTATTGATATATGTTCTTTTCACAATAGTTTTTTTTTAAAGATTTCTTCATTGCTTTTTCAGTTTTAACTATTATGATGATTTGTATTTCTAAATTTGTTTCATTGTTTGGCAAAGACGTGATAAAAATGTTGTATTGTATGCATTGGTAAGTGTCAAAACGGAGTTAAATAGACTATATATTTATGGCACTTTGATTACTTGGTTTGCAAGTTATCCTACGAAAAGCTCACAAATACTGAAGAATCATTCAATTATGCTTTTCACATCTAATGTCAACTCTTTGTAGGAAAATGCACGCCTGGACACTTTAGAAGCAAGAAAACATGAAGAAATGCAAAGGTCAACTCGCCACGGCGAGCTCAAAGGCGAGCTGAGGCAGAAAGATGAAGTTACTCGCCTCCAACTCACAATGGCGAGTAGCAAAGGCAGGCAGGTATAGTTACTCGCCTCCCATGCGCCATGGCGAGTGCAGGGCGAGCCCAACTCGCCATGGCGAGCATATTTACCCGCAGGGCGAGTTAAGGCGGCCTAACCCCTCATAGATGACGTGGCAGAAACCCACTAGGGAAGAAAGCTCAACTCGCCATGGCGAGCACACCTACTCGCGAAGCGAGTTGAGTCAGAGAAAAAAGTATAAAAGGGCTTTCAATCAGATCAGAAGGGGAGGATATATCATACCAAATTATTAGAGGCCACTTTAGGAGAGAAACATGGGAAAGACCAGAGAGACTCAAAAGAGCAAGGAGCACAAGGATTGAAGGAAGACACAAGATCAATAAGACATCATGGCTTGGTTCCATTCCATCTCTTCTTTTTTCCTTGTAAGGTTATCATGACAATGAGTAACTAAACTCTTTTTGTTGGGATTAAATGTAGTTAACTCTATTAGTATGTATTCCCTTTGATTGGGATGTTGTGTGATTCTAATTTATCTTATGATATTGATATTATTCTTGCTTTCTATATTTTGATCTTATGGATTTGATTTGTGATTGAAAAATACCTTTTGAATCTAGGTTAGAATAATTTTTTTATCAATACTTTTGTTCTAGACATGGAACTTAGGTTGGTAATCACTTTGAATATTGGAACTTAAAGCTTTTGTATCATTGTATAGTTTGGGAAACCGACGATAAAACGATACAATCGACTATTGGACCATTTAATAGTGTGAGACATCGACAATTAAACGATCCAATAGATATCACGATATCATTTGGACACGAATGATGTTGTTGAGAAATATGTGATAATATCGATTGATACTTAGAATCCGCAACCCAAATCCGAGAATACGTACAAGTAGGTTGATGAAGTTTAATCCCAGCATATTTATTTCCCTGTTAACTCTCGTCCCATTTATCAATTCTTAGTTTGATAGTTTATGAAACAAAACCATCGGAAAACCCTAGCTCATAACGATATCGATTGTTGAACGACTTAGAATATCGCACCAGTCTCTGTGGAGACGATAACATAAATACTTACTTTTGATACTACATAAAAATGGCGCCGTTGCTGGGGACTGGCGTTTAGATATTTGAAGCATCGCGACAATTTGTATTGTTTTGAGCATCTGTATATAGTCGGTATATATTTTTCTTACTTTTGGTACTACATCATGCATAAACAATGGGAAGAAGATAGCCACATTGGAAAAATTGTCACATTATCTAGCATGGTTTTGGACTGTGGTGGAGGCTTTCGGTCTTTTGTCGCTTCTTCATACCCAATTTACTCGGATTAATCCAAGCATATGTACGACATTGACATAGCGATGACATGAAGAGACCCACAAATTTCACTTTACCATTGGTGAAATGACCATCCCACTAGATAATGTATCATGCCTTATGCAATTGCATATCCATGGTAAGCTGATGAACCATAAATATGAGTTGTTTGGTGTGGACATTGAAGATGCTTTTGATGAGTGTGATAATTTGAATGGTGTTCACATCTCATTAATTATGTTGACTTAAGGAATTCTTTAAGGAACATCAAACAAAAGCCTTTCAACAGTTAATCAATGGTCTTGGGTGTATTTGCTCTAGCATACCTTTACTACTTCTAAGTTGAGGCAACTATACTCATGTGATTGCATGTGGCTGGATATTGTACCATTTTGCAAGTGTTTAATATATGTTTCTCATTTAGTATGTTTTTTCTTAGGCCTAGGTTATGGAAAATTTTGCTAATATATAGAGGTGAACATCGTAACTTTCAGCCCCTATGATGACCATCATCACACACATTCGTTCGATGGCATATATGTTGATATTATGGATGGATATAATGTGGTTGCAATATGATTTATTGACATTTACCAGAGTATGTGATATGGCAGTATGATCGTATTCAAACCATTCTCATACATCCCTTCATTGTTTAAGAGATGATCGTCTTTCAGGACTGGATCTCTCCCTCCTAGAAGGTTCTAGAAGCAATTCAAAAATTAAATTCTCTTATTTTCCCTCCTATGTGCCAATGACAACTCATCGTACGTTATTCTTAGCATGTTTTTCAGTTAATTTTAGTAGGTTTTACCAGCAAAGCGGATGAGTATTAGATCAATTGCCTATGATTTTGGAACATTTGTAATTTTTCCCATATTTGAGTTTGTAATTCTATTCTTCCCGAAACATAGCAATTTTAGGGTGTTCTTAATGTAATTCACGAAGAAATCAAGCAAATCAGGCAAAGCAAGACATCCGAAGATTTATGTGGTCCTTGGGAAGATGAAGAATGAAGATTCAAGAGGCCTCATAAGACTTTACAGAGGGAAGAATTATGTTCCCAAGTTTCAAGAAATTTTACATTGAAAAAAAACACCTCAATAGGTGAAGAAAATAGGCAAAACAGCACATAAAACGCACTTAAGCGCCTAGGCGCACCACAGGGGACACTAGGCGCCCCAGAGCTAATGCACTAAAGCATCTGGCGCATTCCAGGGGGCGTTAAGTGCCTCATCCTGACAGGCACATGCACTAGACATATGGCCTTTGGCGCTAGGCGCCCCATTGCTTGCGAAAAAAGTCACTTTTCGTGACTTTTTCGCCCCTTAAAGCCCATGATTTTAGCCCAAGTTAGGTGAAAACTTTCCCTATAAATACCACATTCCTAATTCACAATTTCTCGTTCAGAGCTGGAGTAGTTCAAGAGGAAGGCAATTCTAGGAGCCAGGGAGGAGTTCTATCTTCTCCTATCTTTTCTAGGGTATGTTTTTATCTTTTTGTATTTTGTCTTAGTTATCATGTGTAACTAGATATTTGTAGGGTAGGGTTCTAAGATGAACCTCTATTTGTTTTGTTGGATAATTATTTAATTTAATGTCGTTTATATTAGTATATTTTTTGTTCGCTATTAAGTTTTATTAGTATTACTTTATTCCAGCGAAGTGTAACCCTAGATTAGATACTTAGGTTGTGATTAGGCCTAATATTGATATTACTATCTTGATGTTTATATCTTGATATTTATATCTTGTATATTAATATATACCTATCTTGGAAGTAAGTGATTAGTAACTAAACGAAGGATACCGAAAGCGAGTTGACCCTAGTAGTAAGCACTTAGGAGGTGACATTACTAATATTGAGTAAAATTTGTTGAACCAAGGATGTAAATATTTATTAATTAGGGAAACAAGTACAAAGGGGAGTGAACCGATCCTTGTGAGACCATTCTCCTCGACCTCGTGGTAAGGTAGACGCGATAGGGCTGCCCGTTTGTAGAACTACCAAGAGGAGAAGGAGAATTTGCTATGAATGTCCTAAGATTTATAGATGAGAAAACCTTTATGAATATTGATCAGGCCCCACACTAATAATCCTTACGAATGTGGAAGAATCCTATAGGATTAACTCTATACCATAGCGCGCGTATAACCTTAGTGTGACCATCATACCTTTGGAAATTTAGGAACGTCAATTTAAGTTTATGTTTCAATTACCTTTGAATTAGCAAGACCCCGCACGTAAGGATCATCGTGCGATCAACAGGTGCAGTTAGCCATCTGAGGGATAAACCTAAATCAATCGAGATAGTATAGACCTCGCACGTAAGTATCACCATTCGATCAGCAGGTGCAGCTTGACACCTGAGTAGGTTATAACGTCTCAACGACCCCATCACTTGTATAGTCTACTTAAGTTAACTAAACACGACATCTATGTTATTTGATTCCAAAAAAATAAATAGCGAGGATTCAAAGAGTCCTAACCGCTACTTACTTTTCTGCAACCAAACAGGTAACTTGCTATGTTGCAAACAAGTAAAAATTGCAATCTCTAACTCTTTACTCTTTTATTTTATATCATCAACTTAAAATAAGCAACGCGAATTGTTTGGACGAAACGACAATCATTGTGGATACAATACTCTACTTATCACTTTATTACTTGGTAAACGATTTGGTACACTTGCCTAATCTGATCATCATGTGCTACGCCATGTCTTCTCGTAAGAATATGAAATTTAAAGTGTTTCCTTTTAAGGAATAATATCTAGTCATTAATTTGCTTTGAATGTAAATATTGAACTTTAAATTTCATTTCCCTCCTAAGTATCCTTCTCACCCCACATGTCTCAGTCTCATTGATCATAACACCTCATGTCTTTTCCAATTGGTCAAGACGTCACACATCTCTTTCTCATTGGTCATGACATCTCAAGTTTATTTGTCATTGGTCAAGCCAACACAAGTCTTTATTCTTATTGGAAATGATACTTAATCTTCATTCCTAATGGTTGTAACACTCCATCTTCATTCTTATTGGTTATGACATTTCAAACTTTTTTTCTCATTAGGCATGCTCATCTATTTAAACCAATTTGAGCACTTACTCTCCAAACTCAAACATTTGACAAGCTAATAGTTCTCAAAGTCCACTTATCTCATACAAACCTTATCCACCACATGCCTCCACCATTATAAACCTCTACCATCTTATTCATCCAATCACACTATTTTCATTATGATTATATAGGTTTTCTTTGTGTCAAAGTGATACCAATAATTCCTTCATATTATATCCAAATCGTGAAAAGTTTAATCGTGACTCGTTTGAAAAGTAACTCGTCGGATCATTTGCTTGGGGAGAAAAATTTCTAAGGTAAAGGCATTTTTCTCTACATTATCCTCCTAAACCATGAATAGTGGTTTAAAATAGTAATAAAAACCTTACCCATTAAAAATGAATAAAACTATTTAATTTGATTATGATAAGGTTTTATGCATGTGAACCCTACATGTAAAAAGTTTGTTTGCTTTAAAGTTCATGTTGTTTGATATTTTTTATGGTGGCTAGTACAATTTTACAAGTGTACTAATTTATATCAAAGTAATATTTAAATTTGTATCCACAGAGACTATTCTAATCTCTACATAGCAATTTCATCAATATTCAGGATATAATTAAATCGGGGGTGCACTGAGGCAATTGGTTTCATTTTCAATTTAGAATAAATAACTGAAAGAATATTTGATGTAAGAAATTTTAGATAAAAGATCAGGTCTTTCGAATCATCTATTCATCGCTAATAGGTAATATGAACCTAAACCTTATGATTGTTCCTCTTGTTTACGATAATTAACAAAATATTTCAGGTCAACCTCTTGACTCATAGCCCTCTTTTCATATTACAATCTCTAATCCCTTATGTGAACCTGTAATCTCTAAAGGTTTGAATATACGTTAATTTTAGAAATCACGACTTAACAACTTTCTATCACTAAATTTTCTTTAAGTTGAATAGTATAATTAGATCTAAGTTATAAGCTGGTGTCAGCAGTCATATAATCTATAAGTTCAATTTATATTTGATCGGTACATAAAATCATTAAGAACAAATTATACTATAAACTATATTTGCAATTATAACTGAATAGAGTTTACAGCTCACATGGCCAAAAATGAGTAGAGTCATCTAGGACCTAATCACAGAGGAATGAGTTACTCATGGTTAAAACGTAAACATCTAATACAAGAGTAGAATTCATTACATAAATAGGATGACTGACTATGAGTTTTGATGGTCTCTCACCCGGTCATCGTCTCCAAAAATTTGGTTTTTCTCTCAATTTCGAACCCTCTCCTCTAAAACAAACATGGCTTTAATAGATTTCAATTCTGTAACAGAAAAATTGTGTTACGGTTGCTTAAAATCGTGCCCCGATCCTTTAAAAAAAAATCTAATTTCCAGCTTGGCACTCCTCATATTATGTCACGATTTGAGTATATCATGACACAATGTTTGTCGAATCAAAACTCTTGAAATTGGCAGCAAAATCGTGCCCTGATGTTCTAAATTGTGACACGATGTTTGTCTTCCTTGTCTCCTCATTTTCTGCCTTTTTCAGCTTCAGTTTTCGGATGAAAAAGGAGATGTTTGATTAATGCTTTGCTTGAAGTTGAATACGAGAAAAAATTGGATTTTTGCAATTAAAATAAACTTTTGCAATAATATCTACCGCGTCATTTAATTTATTTAAATTTTCATCATTGAAACTCGTTTAGAAATATGGAGGTGATTTTTCTTCCGCTATAAATAATTGACTCTTAGATAAGTTCCAATAAATTTTTATTTTCAAAAATGTAATTAGCAAGTTAAGGTAATTTATTTTATCATTTAATTGTCTATTAAACTAAATTATTTTTCTTATATAAAATCAATTACTCGTAGGAAAACTATTTTCAAAGAAAAAAATCAAGTGGTATTTTTTAAAGTAAATAAATATATTTTTTGAGGGATAAATAAATATTATAATAATATTTTGGATCAAAATAGTGAGGGTGTGGGTTGAGTTGAAACTTGTGATTTTAATGTGAAGATTCGGATATCCACAAGTCAGTATCCTTAATTTCTTATGATTAGTTTCTTTATTTCTTCATTTGATTCGATGTGGGGTTTCATGAATTGATTTCAATTTCTTCAAATGATGTATATCTACATGTTTGTAAATCACTTTATTACTTTCTTCAATTACTTCAAGTTTTCATTTTATTTTATTTAATTTTATGTTGAAGGTTGATGAAAATTTGTTCTCATGTTTAGAGCTGTCAAAATGGGTCAGGCCCATCGGGTTGGCCCTTTAACCTCTATTTTAGTGTGGGCCGGACCGTAAAAAAGGCATGAAAAAAAACGACCCTATCTTTTTGGGCCAGCCCATCGGGCCTGCATTTTAGATGGGCCGGCCTGGGCTGGGCCGTCAGACTTGCGGGTCGGCCCTTTAAAAAAAATAAATAGTTTATAAATAGTTTTATTAGATAAGACTGAATTATTTTATTATGTAATATTGAATTTTGTTGTTTTTACGGTTCACTTTGTGAGTTATGATAAATACTCTACTTTTGCATTGATTTTTTTGTGCTATTTATCCTTATGGATGTTGATTTAATAGACATTTTATATATAATTTAACTAAGTTTACGAAGACATGTGATTTATTTGATGTATAATAATTTATGTAATATGTTTCTATTAAAAAAAAAGTGATATGTAGTTTTATTATTCATTCCATCGATTTTTTTCTGAAAAAAAAAAACAAAACAACACATTTTAAAATATGGGCCGGGCTGGCCCATCGGACCGTGTAGCCCACTACTAATTAGGCCGGGCTCAATTTTAGTAGCCCATGAATCAAGTGGGTCGACCCACTCAGACCCATTTATATGAGCAGGCCCATCGGGTCGAGGTGGGCTGGGCCGGGCTGACCCATTTGACAGCTCTACTCATGTTTGTTTCAAGTTTTGAAAATTTGTTTTCAGAAATTGTATATTCTGAAAAATGTTATTTTCTTTTATTGTTATCCTCGTGCTTAAAGGATGAGAATCTGTCCCTGTGAGCATAGCTCAGTTGACAGGGATAATACATTATTATATGTCGGGGATGGTGTTCGAATCCCAGACACCTCACTTATTCACCTTAAAAAAGTGAATTCTATCCATTAAGTTACTTGACCCAAAATAAAAAACAGATGAGAATCTAACCTTCTCATGTGAATTTTGTCAACAAAAAAAAAACATTCTCATGTAAATAAAACTCAACTTTCTCTGTATCGTTCCAATTTTATCGGATGTATCTCAAAGGACAAAACTCAACTTTCTATAACTTTCCACTACCATTCACATTTATTTGTATTTATATTTTTAATTAAATAAATTTCTAAAACATTCTGAAGAAATCTAAATTTTTATCAAACACATGGGTAAGAATGTTATTCCTGAAAATATTAGTCTTGGGAATATTATTTCAAGAAATATAATTTCTTACCTTCAAATAAACATAACTTAATACAAATATCTAACTTACAAGATCCAACGTTGTATTTGGACTTTAAGACTTGTTACTCACACTTTACACACCAACAATATTCCCTTAAAATGTGAGTCCATTCATTCATTTGAAATTATTTTCCCTCAAAAATGAGCTTTTTCATCTATGCACACTTACACTGTCATTGACACTCAATATTAATGAGACACGCCGAGTAGACTAATGATATAGAAGGACCTAATACCCTTCATCAAACCATTGTGTTTGGAAAAATCAAAGATAATAGTCTTTATAAATTGAATATTAAGGGCCAGGATTGAATATTGGCTACCTGCCAATGACATTTTGCTTGACACAATTAAAAAATAACCTGGCCCCACCAAAGCATTATTTTATGATTATTTTGTTGTGGGCTTTTAAGATATTGAATTATGAAATTGATTTAGCTGAAAGTTTAAGATATTGACTTATGAAATTGATTTTAAGATATTGTTAACCATTTTCTGAATTAGCTGCAAAAAAATTCATCTTAATCTTCTTCTCTTTCTTTTGCAACTGTCATGTTCTTCCTATAGCAACATCCTACAAGAGCACGCAAAAAAAAAAAATCTTCTCAGCCATAACCAATCTTGAATCTTCATTCATTTTTTATTCTTTAGTAACCAAATCACAATCTATTTCATCTTTATCTTCTTCTAAACTGACCACCCCACATAACAACAACCACCACCCCAAATTCCAAACCTTGAACAAGAACAACATAAAATCCATTTCTATTTATTTATTGTCCCCATTTTTTTCCTCATCACTCACGCTCAATTTCTGGTTCAAAATAAAAAGGACTAATTTTTAATTGAAAATCTAAAGGATTTTTTCTTCTCAATCGAAAATTACCCAATTTTGCCATGGGCAGTTTTCCTGGTTTGATTAATCATATTTTTGGCCAACAATCTCAAACTGGTATTAGATAGAAATTGAAGTTTTAAAATGATTAACTTTTGATTTAGAGAGAAGGAGAAATATGGGGTTGAAGTGAAGTGAAGGGAATGGATTTAGGAAATACCATGGGGAAGGAGAAGTGAAGAACAAAATAAAATATTACAACAGATGTGTGTGTTGCAGGTTGCTGTTTGTTTAAGCAAGGGGTGTAATTCGAAAAAGGGAGGTGCTATAGCAAAACAGCCATTCATTTAATTGAAATTAAATATGTTCCTGTTCTTTTTTTCTTTTTTTTGGACAGCATGTCAGCATGTTACAAAACTGGCATATGGCTTTATAAAGTCAATTTGTGCACACTACACAAATTTGTGGTGTGTAGGATAAATGCCACCTTAAAAAGAAGGTAAAACTAGTGTGTTTGTGTGCATGTCAAAATGAGAAACTCATTATTGTGAGAAACACCAATCAAAATTTTCTCACTACTCATTTCTCTTTTTTTGGCATGATTGTGCAATAGGTTTTTACTACTCTATAGTTGTATATTGACTCTAAGTAATGGTTGGTTTTTTTAAAATCATAAACAAAAACTCACTTTTTATATTCATTCAATAATTAATGTATTTGGTTTGTATTATCAAATACATTAGTTAATATATAAATCAAAAAAATAAACTTATGTTTATAATTGAGACATGAAGTGTAAATATCAACTTGGCCTTTACCACCCACAAATTCATAGGGCGTGCGTTGATTACTTGGTCAAAGAGATGATAAGCATGACCGTAATGGGAAGGAGAGAAGACAACGGTTATCCGAAGAACCACGGTCGAGGCCACAACGAGGATAAATATTTGTATTTGTATCTCTATATATAGGCCTAGCTCACAACCCTAGAGGTATCCACGTTTTTTACCCAAAAACTATACACTGTGAGCCTCGATTATCATAGCACATCACTAGCAAAGTTCATATTTATGATACTTAGCATGAACATTTTTCTTTTGGCTTTTGTCTAGTTTTGTGATGAGTTGAATTGAATATTAACCGTTTTTTAATATTTTCCTACATTAGAAGTAATCATATTAAAAAAGAAAAGAAAAAGAGGTAATCATGTTTAAGGTATATACGGGTGCTAAATGTGAATAAGTAGTATCTCAGCCGAAAATAGAATATTGGTTTGTTAAGTTGCGAGTTTAACTTCTTCCATTGGTACTGTACTATGTTTTCTATCAATACCGGTGAAAAGACGGTAATCACGTGCTCGTATTAAAAAAGAAAAGAAAAAGAGGTAATCATGTTTAAGGTATATACGGGTGCTAAATGTGAATAAGTAGTATCTCAGCCGAAAATAGAATATTGGTTTGTTAAGTTGCGAGTTTAACTTCTTCCATTGGTACCGTACTATGTTTTCTATCAATACCGGTGAAAAGACGGTAATCACGTGCTCGTATTTTCGTTTTTTTGTATGCCCTCATTTTTGAAAACTGTGAACGATATTTTTTTTAATGAAATTTTAACTTTGATTAAAAGTAAAAATATAAATGTGTTTTGTTTTCAAATTATAACAAATCAAACTTACCATGATTATCTATTTCAACGACACCAATAATACCAAAAAAAATTATAATCTAAATTCTTATTTTTTTTAATGACACCAACAATAATCTTTATGATATAAAAAGTTGTTTAAATGTATAATACTATATATAAAGAATATAGCATGTTTCGGCTCTTTCATTCAAAAAAAAAAAAAAAGTTTCGGCTCTTTTGGGCTAGCTTTTTCTCTTTCCAAAATTACCCTCAACTTTCAATACAAATAACACATGTAACAAATAGATAAGAGTAAATTCAAATAAAAGTGTAACAAACACGACATGAATATATATATGTCCAATTGTTTTTTTCTTTATCCTTTAAAATGTGTAACAAACTAGATGAATATATATATATATATATATATATATATATATATATAGACACACACACACACATACTTACTTTTTCATTATCCCAATTATACCCTTAAACAACTTTTACTATAATAAATATTTTTGTTGGTGTCATTAGAAAAAAGAATTTAGATTATATATTTTTTTATATTATTGGTGTCATTGAAATAGATAATCATGGTTACTTTGATTTGTTCTAATTTTAAAGCAACAAACATTTACATTTTTATTTTTAATCAAAATCAAAATTTCATAAAAACACAACGTTTATAATTTTCAAATGTTAGCGCAATAAAAAAAGGGGAAAGACGAGCACGTGAGTGCCTGTCTTTTCGCTGGTTGGGATGATGAAAATGTAAGTATGGATATATTCATCTAGTTTTTTACACTTTAAAGGATAGAGGAAAAAACTGCACATATATATATGTTCATATCGTGTTTATTACATTTTTATTTTAATATTTGAATTTACTCTTATCTATTTATGTCATGTGTTATTTGTATTAAAAATTAAGGGTAATTTTAAAAAGAAAAAAGACAGCTCAAAAGAGGTCAAACATGTTATTTTCTTTATATAGTATAAATATAAATATACTATATAATACCTCTGTCTTAAATACAAGACTCTTGAGAAATTTCTTTATCATTTTTTATGAGATTCTCTTTACCAGTTACTTTACATCCTTTTCTATGATTTAGTAAAAAATTAACAAATTTAAATAACTACCAACTTTCCTTTAAAAGAAATTACTACCGTCTTTTTTAATTTATAATAAGGTTAAATAAGTAAATGGTCATCTTAAATACATCAACATTTTATTTTATTCATCCTAAAATATTTCTTAGGTTTTTAATCCCTCCGATTTTTATTTGTATATTTACTTACATAGTTATAGTGACAAAGGCGGAACACAATTAATTAATGACTTTTCTAACACAATATTGACATTAATGATGCATTGATAGAATTTATTGACCCTCCCACCTCCAAAACTAAAAAATAAAAATACAGACACAATAATTTTAGAATGATCACTAGCTAGCACATATAATAGGTAAGGTATAGCTACAAACTATCGAAGAATATATATTATGATAATGATAATGGTGGCCATTCATATTCATATAAAATTAGACTTTGCAGTCATACTCAGTTTCTTCAATGCTCTTCTTTTTCTCTTCCTCTTCTTCTTCTTTGTTCTTGTTTCCTTCCTCTCCATCCTTTTTCTCGACTTCAAACACTTCACCAGTTCCTCCCAATGAGCTCTCTATAACAACACTTTTTAGTGGTTCAAGTGGTGCTGCCTTTGCATTTGCCTTCTTTTTATCACCATTTCTGTATATGCAATACAGTATCATCTGAACTAACCCTAGTGCAAAACCAAGCACATTTGGAAGCTACACATATAAAAATAATATTCATATAAATTAACTAATTGTCAATTTGATTAAAAATTGATTCATCAAATTAAATAATGATTAAAAAATAAAACTTACAGCAATGCATATGTCCTTGAGGAAGAGACCATAACCAAACCACATAATTGCACTCAATGTGAGTGTGAATGACAAATTGAAAGGCATAAACTCAACACTCTTTGTCCTTACAACTTGTGCCACAATGGTTAGTGGTGCTGCAAAAACACTAACTGATATAGAAACACAAATCCATCCAAGAACTTGGACACGAATCGGACCATGGACTGCGTACTTGGTCACCAAAAGGATCAAACCAAATGATCCAATGTTCATTGCCAAAAGCAGCTTAATAGTTAATTTCTGCAATTATGTAATGAATTTATGGACAACACTTTAGTATATATTGATCAATTATTATAAAGTTGCTAGAAAATGTAATTATATGATGGAAATTAATTAAGGTAGCAATATAGGCCATTTACCCTTGCATCCTTGGTCGCATAGGTGATATACAAGATGATGTAAATGAGCTCTACGACGCATCCAAAAGAGTTAATGGTAATAAGGAGAAATTCATCTTTTTTTAGTAATGCATAGTAAAACCACAGCATGGAACTGAACAGTGCCACTAGATAAGGTAGTGACTGAAAACCCTCTGTTGACTTTTTCTTGTAAATCCGGTAAAATGTTGTCCTGTATAATATTCATTGGAGTGGTTAAGTTCAAATATATTTTATAAAATACAATTTATATAGCTTTAAGTAATTAAGTGGAAGTATATACTTACATTGGAGCCAAGAATACCATGAAAGAAATGACATTACCTGTGCATCAAAAAAAAAAAATTCTTTAAATGAGATGCTAGAAATATGATATATATAGTTAGTTTGGAAATTACAAAAAATTTGTATTTTTCATTTACATAATTTGTCTCATATCACTAATATAAAATGGAAGTTAACATGTACGTAAACTTAGATTCAATGAAGTAAGCTAAGATTGAGAAAATTTATCAATCATATAAAATGGATTTGAAATGATCAATCTTTTTTTTTGAATGCATGAGATACCCTACCTAGCATGCCAAAGGCAAATGCCAAAGTGTTGTGACTGATTGCCATGTTGCTTCTAACACGATCGAGAATTAGGGGCAGCAAAGAAACCTTAACTAGTTTTTATCTAACTCACCCCCTAAATCTTAAATCTCAGGCAATGCAATGCAATGCAAACACTGAAGTTGATGAGACAAACCCACTCTTATTGTACATATATATACAACACAAACTCCAAGTGCACAAATAAAAAAATTCACACAAAAAGGAATTGAATATAATAACAACTTTGTTATACTAATTTTGAAATAAAATAAAAAATTGTGCCTATACTGTAGAGTGAAGTTAAAGGATTGATCGATGAATCGAGGGTTAGAACTTTTGAGTTGGTAGCATACATACGTAGCACCACAAAGTTATTTTTTAAGTTTGTGCTATTGTGTCGTGGTCAAATAAGAGTCGTGAGGTAAGAAAGAATCAGTATTATTCCTTCTTACATTCATTGTCCATCAATCAAAATATACAGGAATTCAAACTTGCAATATTCTTAATGTTACTTAAAGTAGTTCAAAGTGTAAACTAGGTACAACATAGTCAGTACTTTTACTCTAGGAAGTCAGAGCAAACTATTTGATATTTGCAAAAGTCTCCTCACTTGATTTCATAATTTCTAGGTACACAAAATTATTATTCATTACATTCATGACAAATAACTTTTTTTTTTTTTTTACAAAATTGCACTCACCGTTTTTTAAGTTAATTTCATATAAACAATTTCGTCGTTTTTTTTTCACGTTCATCTTGTCCTTTTGATTCGTTTACATGAGTTTTCAAACATCAAATCTAAAATTTAAATGTTGAAAACTCATATCCAAATTAATCAAATTGACGAAAAAATGACGTAAAAAAAGATAAAAAACGAAATCATTACCTGAAATTAAATTGAGGGACCACGAGAGTTATCTTGCCCAACAATTTTTACTAAAATGGCAAATAACTTGACACATGATGTTTTAAAAATCTATATAAGAACTTATATTTTAAAGCCATACTTTGTATAGTAATGCCTTCAAACAAATCATAGCCTACTTTCAATTTTTTATAGGTAATTTTTAGCTCAATCTAGCTCAACTATTCAGCTCTTCTTCCACCAATTTTGAAATTATTGGCAACTAAATAGTATATGTAGATGAATTCTAATTTTTGATTTCTTTGATAGGTGATTTAAAATCTAAAAATCTTTTCAAAATACAATGACAACTCATAGAAGGAAAAAAAAACTCAGAAAACAAATATGATTTAGTTTGTTCCAATGGTTCCTTTTTATATTCATAGATGTGTTGCTTCCATTGAAGTACAGCCAATGAGCTCTCTTAACATGTTCAAAGTTATGCCTTCACCGGCTACTCCCTTTTCGGTGCAAACAACCATTGTGCACTACCACCAACAGCTGCCCAATCTTCCAGTGAGCACCCTGGTCATTTTGCAACTACAATCTTCGACCTAACGTGTCTCGATGTGCCATTGCTTTCTCCACACGTGGGATCGACGCACCTTCACTAGATATGCGCATGCATACTAGCCGCCAACTGCGAGCACCAGCCGTCACAGAATCTCCTCTATCACATTTTGGTAGTGACTCATTTCCGACATATGGATTATATTAGTGGTGAATTTTCTTCCCACCTAAGACGATCATTCTGATGGTGACTCTCTTCCCACATATGGATCATATTAGTGATGGTGAATTTTTTCCCACCGATGAACAATTCGATGGTGAATCTTTTCCCACATATGAATCACTAATTGTGTCTTCTCTTCACGATAAAGAGCATTAATGTTTTGTTGTAACAAGCTCAAATCATAGTAAGCTTTAACTTGGGGTGTTAAGAATCAATTAATCAACTAGTATTGATTAGCCTTTATTAGTATTAGTATTAATATTATAATTAACAATAGGGGAATGTTAAAATTCATATGTTAAGATGCCAAAAATTTAAATATGATGTATCGAAAATTATGTCAATTTATTTTTCAAATTTTTTAGAATTTTTTTTTTCAATATATTATATACTTAATATTTTTGGAAACATTAATGTGTACTCTTAGAGCAGATGTTATCATGACCCTTATGATCGGGAGCTTCTATTTTCAAGATGTACAACATCAATTTTGTAAAAAAAAAAAAAAAAGACGTACAACATCAGCAATCGTGTTTGGGGTAATTTTCATGCACTGGTACACATGTTTAAAAAGATGCGTCTCTTCATGAATTTGAAGTTTTAATTAATAGGCGTATTCTTACTTGAAGGGATGTGCTTAATCATGAGTTCATACATCTTTTCATCTGAAATCAATTTAAAAAAATAAAATATGCATTTCTTTGTTAAGCGTTGTTTCTTAATGGTGTTGTTAGAACTGCAAAAGTGTACATTTTTTTAAACCCTCTTTCTAGTTTGCACACACATTATGAACTAAGTATGCAAATAATTTTTCATCTCTATTTTATTTGCGACAACATCCTCAACTATACAAATTTTCTGAGAGAAACTATACACAGTTGGTATAGTATTTTATCCTAAATTAAATTAAAATGTTAGGCGCTGGTTCAATTTCCACCATCCAACAGGATCCAAAGAGAGTGGATGTTCTTTTAGGACTTGTACGACCAGCAGCTGTTTGACACACAAAAGTTAAATCAGTTAGGTTCACTAATCTTGCTGCTTTTCATTCCCAGCTTTTGGTTAAAGATATAAAAGGAACCTAGCTATGTACTAAAAAAATGAGGAACCACACTTTAATATTGTGATTTCAAGGTTTAACAGTAACACGTATGTAGCCTTTCAATTTCAATATATATGCAGTGGACATAGATGAGTCAAACTAGTCTCGTCAACCATGCATACATACATCTTTATTATACTCCAATCAAATCTCCCACTTACAGTCAAACTAGTACTCTCAACCATAAATCATAGTAACTCATGATAAACTTTTTGTTTGAATCGAACAATGATATATATATAAATACTCTTAGGAAAATAAAATTTGTTGTTACGAGTTGTGGTACTTGTGTTTTTGGACGACCTTAATTTAAAGTGTCTCCAAAATGTTCGAAAAGCTTGGAGAATCTCTCATCAAGCATTATACATAAATACTATTCTTGAATTACTTTTGACATTAGAACAATGTATTTGTGAGGTTTCTAATTCAAAACTCGAGCTAGCTATAATAAGAAAAAAGTTTTTTTTAGTGGTTGTTGGGGTTTGAGTCCCGAAGAGAAAAAGATTGATGTGATAGCTCGATAACATGTTGGAAAAACAAAGAGATGGAGATAAAATAGGATGTTGAATATGTGTATGAAAAAAATAGAGTGTTTAACAAGTGTTTCTGGGATACTCTTTGAGATCTTTAAATGATAATGTTTTTTGAAAATTTGTGTAATTAATATATTGAAAATTGAAATATTTTGAATACACTTGTTAACAAAACTGTATCATGATTCATGTATAATGACAATGTTACTCATTCCCTTTGATTTCTTCATTTGAGATGTCAACCTAGTTAGTTTAAACTAAACGCTAAAAATAAAAGAAAAATTATTTTTGTACGCATAGAGAAAATTATATTTGAATAAATGTTTAAGAGTTATCAGTGTTTAAATATAACGGTTGAAAATAAAAATAAAAATACAAATAGTAAAAGTATAGTCAAGTGATATAGCTATGTTGGCCTTTTTTTTTGGGTCAAATGTTAGAGCTCATGTATAAAATGCAATATCCATATCAACTGAATTAAGCTCACGGAGATAGCTATGTTGGCTTTAAATATCATGATGATGATATTAAATAAAATAAAAAACTAATGATTAGTGAGGTACGTGACATCCACTTACACCAAATAAGTAAAATAAAAACTCCATCAATCAATCAAGTAACTCGAAATTCAAAATACATCGTAAAAATATGGCAATAATTGATAACCAAAAGCAACATGGTAGTCGTGTCTAGCCAATAAAGCAGGGGTCCTCTTCTATGAACGATTGAACCTACAACATGAACAATCTTCCAAAACTATTATGAAAATAAGGGGAACCTAACAAATGTTCTATGAGCACACGATGCATTAAAAAAGAAATTTTATTATTGAAATGATGCATTCAACATTTTAAAACCTTTAAAAAACAAAATTATGTAAAACTTGTCATTTGTTTCCATTTTTACTTCTTAGAGAAAATCTCAAAGGCATTTGTTAATATGACCCTAAAAATAATATGTGTATTTAGAGTCACATAATGTTACTTTAATGACGATGCATAAAGCAAAAGCTAAAAGTAGAACTAGAGAATAAATAAAAGATACCTCTTACGATTCCAACAGAAATGTAAACAATCAATTAAGTCTTAAAAATTAGGGTTAGAAATAGGTCAGTCCAATCGGTAAGAGTTTATAGCCTTATTTTTTTTGAGTAAATTACACTCCCCTTTCCTCAAAGATGTATGAATTACACTCCCATCCCCTCTTATGTTAAAATATACACTCCCCTCCCTTGAAAAGTTAAATTTATACTCCTCTCCCTTATAAGATGCTTGAATTACAACTTCCTCCCTTAATAATTAAATATGCACTACACTTTAATCTATTTTAACATAAATAAATATTTTTATGATATATATTAATTTTGAATCACCATTTAAGAAAAATAAATTTATTCATTTAAAATTTAAATATCAATGATAATTAAATCTAAATATTTTTCTATTGATTTTATATTTTTTTAGTATAAAATTAACTTTTAAATAACCATGCTTTATTGTCTTTAGTAATTTTTCACATATTTTAATTTTATTTTGGATTGTTTCATATTTTACAATAGGGTTTACAACTACATGTTAATGAAATTGTGAATAAAAAATAGCAAAAAATATATATTCAATTTTTTATTATATTAAAATAGACCCGCAATACTATTTTTTTTGAAGTGTGTTAAATTACTATTTTTTTGCTAGATTATTCAAAATAGAAAAAAAAATATTGAGGGAGTAAAGTGTAGATTTTAACATAAAAGGGGAGGGGAGGGGAATGTAATTCAAGCTTCTCTTAAGGGAGAGGAGTGAAAAGTATTCTAATATGTTTTGAATAAGAGAGGAGGGGAGTGTATATTTTAACATAAGAGGAGAGGGGAGTGTAATTCAAACATCTTTGAGGAAAGGGGAGTGTAATTTATTCATAATACTTTTGACATTCAGGAACTTCATATTTTCAAAATGATATGTCTCAAAATTGATTTTTATGAGAAGCTATTCAAGCTTTTTTTCTACATTTGATTATCCTAAAAAAGTTGTAGCGAGAAGTTGTTTGAACCAATTTCTCATTTGAAGCTTTCATTAAAAAAATCTTTTTAAAAATATTATAACGAAAATATGAAACACTGTCAAAATCTTTTTTGAAAATAGCTATAACAAACAGGCACGCCACAAAATTGTTATCAACTAAATAAATTCTCATCTTTTCATTTGTATTTTCACTTTGTTGTCTAACTTTTCTATTACACATGGCCTGACTATGGTTAATAAACACACGTGGATGAGAGACGGTGGAGATGCCCCTGATGAACCGATTGATATTGCAGTTCTATCTAGAATGAAACAATTCAGGGCAATAAATACGTTCACGAAACTTGGGTTGAAGGTATGGCATCAAACATGGTAACACATTGAATGCATGGTGGTAGAGTATTTTGTTTTCCATCATGTGCATGAATACTCTGAACTATCTATGAGTTACATATACCAGCTTATCTTTTCGGATATTTTTCTCCATTACCAACTTAGTGGAAATTTCTCTAGGTTATGGCTGAAAATATAGCGGAAGAGGTTAAAGATCTCAAGGAAACGTTTGAAAATATGGACATTGATCGTAGTGGCACCATCACCTATGAAGAATTGAAGACAAGCTTGGCTCGAGTTGGATCAAAATTGTCCGAGACTGAAGTGAAGCAACTTGTGGAAACCGTAAGTAGTTATAAATCTATAAAAAAGCATGACTAGTTGAATGCATGACTCTTATCATAAATTTAACAGGAATTGTGTTATCGTGTATAGTGTTTCTCAGGATGACGTTGATAGAAAAGGGTCGATTGACTATCTTGAATTCATATCGGCTACAATGCATAGGTACAGGTTTGAGCGAGATGAACATATATTCACAAGGCATTTCAGTATTTTGATAAAGACAATAGTGGGTGAGTATTGCAAGATTGGTACTACATTGTCGGAAAAAGATCCAAACCATTTGTATTTGAACTACTAGATAGTATATGATATCAGTAACATTTCTTTCCCCTTCTCTATGGAGATTGGTACTATATTGTTGGAAAAAAATCCAAACCATTTGTATTTTGACAAATCCATAACAAAAACTTATTTTTTTTCTTTCCCGTTCTCTATGGAGAGTATATGATATCAATAACATTTTTGTACTAGTTAACTTTACATATCCACCATAATAAAAGAGTTTTGTTCATAAATTTCTAATCTCAGGGGAACACTTGGATGATTTACAGAGTTAATTAATCAACTCTGAAAAATTAAACAGTGGCTTAACTTGTTAAAAATATTAAATTATGGCTAAGGATGACCATTTGCTTCTCTGATTTCACGGACAAGCATATTACTAGAGAGGAATTGGAGACTGCCATGACAAAGCATGGAATAGGTGACGAAGTAAAAATAAAGGAACTAATTTCTGAGGTGTATACAGATAATGTAAGTTACTCCTATATTAATCAGGAAAGTCTATTACGGGTTATCAATGTTATCGCTGATGATTCTTAAACTAACAGGATGGGAAAATAAACTATGAGGAATTATATATGTGCAATGATGAGAAGTGGAATGCCACACCAGGGACCATTATTTTAAATCTACTAAATGGATTCAATTTCACATGCTCATGTGATCCATAGTGAAATCCAATTGATCGAGAGACTTGATGTTTTTGGCAAGTACACCATTATCTCCCATAATATGCAAAGACATTTCGTGCGTGTGATACTAAAAATATATTGATTAAAGTATGGGTATGTATTTCTTTGTACATTTAATTTCAGACAGTCACATTTTCCTAGTGTCTTGAGCCTGAATTTTTATGTTAAAAAGCTGACTTATGACATCAGAGTTTTACTTTCATTTATGGTAGAGGAAAGAATAATCATGGGAGGAATCTGATTTCCTTAACCTGTACGAGGAAGTAAATACTCAAAATATATAGTTCCCACTTCCCATGTAATGCGTCGATAATCTATTGTGAATGTGCAAGATTAGTAGTTTTCGTTTTTTCTTCTTTGTAAGTTGTGCACCGGTGGACAAAACAAACATGAAACGCAATGATCATAAAGTTTTTTTATTCGGAAGTGTAACATGGATATGGTCTCCATTTGGATCACTACTGATAATATTTGAATATGTTAAAAATTAAATACTTATTGAATACTATCAATCTTTAATTATGTGTTGTGATTATTCAGCAACCAATACGTCTATTTTCTTTGAATTGATGATGAGCTACATTAACTTGGTGCCTTGTTGATTTTAATGACATGGAAGAAAATATGAGAAATTTTTGAAAGGATTGACCATTTTTTTGTAATTAACTAAAAGAACAAAACTAGTGTCGGGTGAAAACGCATCCTTCGCTATTCTAAGTTTGATACGTTAATTGTTCCGAGTTAGACCAGTGCCTATCCAAACTGGACATCTGCACCACAAGCTCATATCGCCTTTCAATTGAAATGAAATCAGTGTGAAATGTTGTGGTTGTTCAGATTTCAGAGCAAAGGTGGAGGAGAAACGGATGCGCATGTTTGGTCTTGGTGGTATAACAACTCAGAGATGAGAATATGAAGTGGTGGTAGAGCGGTGGTGTTCAAAGAGTCCGAGGGAAAAGATTGTGATTTTCGTTTATGGAAGTTTTGTTTCTCTTTCTGAGATTTGGAAATAATGAGTAAGAATTTTTTGTTAATTGGGAGAAATATATTTAATATTTACAAAATTTGAGAAGGAAAAAACAATTGTATAGTTTTACCTACGGATATATTCCAAAAAGTTAGGCATCGACATATACTGTGTGTAGGTATAGGGCATTTTTCTGCATCAACCAAAAGATTTTCTCATTTTCTTTTTGACAACCTATCATTGAGAAATCATAAAGTTAAATATATTTCAGCATAATTAGAAATTGTTTCTTTCTGTTCCCGTAACACATTCATTAATTAAAACTAATGAATTTTCTTTCATTTGTATCCCTGTGATCTCATATCTTTGGCATTGTTTCCTAGTGAGCATTATTATGTCCATTCTTTTTGTCCTATTGCTGCTAATGCTTTTTTTGAGAGGAATCCTATTGCTAATGCATGGTGCTGCATCTTAGAGATACTTGAAGAATGTGTATGTGTTTCTTATGCACCATTCTGAAATTTTATTGGTGATATCATTATCTGATTCTGGACATAATTCAATGTTTTCATTGTACTGATGTGATTTTGGTCTGTAGTGCGAGTAGCATTATAAAGTCTTAGCTCGGTTTGATATGAGCTTTATTGAAAGTATAAGTTATCAAAATGTCTTGCCTTTGAGATGATTGGAATTGAAGTGTAAACAAAGTTATCACATTAAATATATGAATCCATCTTTGTTATGAGTAAATTTTTGTACTTGATCCGCCACAACTTAACAAATTTGAGTCTCTTTTCCTACTTCATTAACTCATTTTGGACTTATACGAGGATTGATGAGTAAAACCGCAGGTGCACGGTTCTACCGAAATAGTAAAAAGAGAGTATCGTTTCAACAGGGAGTTGGTCAACTTAATTAACTTTTAGAAGATGATTAGAAGAAAGTTTAGTTGTAAAGATTGGATTTTTAAGGTTTTAAAAGAATAATAATAAAAAGTGCATTGGGATTATTGGTTCATCATAATAACAAACCCTTCACAAACAAACCCTAAACCTAAACTTTATATTCGACCTGCTTTCTAAAGACAATTTTCTCTTAAGCGTATCAAAGCTTCTTTCGAAGCCAGTGAGTGTGTTCCTCTAGCAACCACGCATATTCTCATGGTTGGTTGCTATTAGAATCCTTGAAGAACGAAACTTTATATGTCTCAAGGTTTACTAGACTATTCTCATGTTTCGCAACCCTTGTCTAATTTCACTTGTTCCAATATCAAAGCTCCGCTGTCGCATTATGAATTGATATTTGTGATGATGAATTAACAAATACTAACCCTCCGCTGTTGCATTATGAGTTTGGTATTTGTTAATTCATTATAAA
>Ga0315914_1003658_pt1 | contig 23299 bp, 12 predicted proteins | sample MpolenodulesMG_FD_203920 | JGI IMG/M metagenome (GOLD analysis project Ga0315914, IMG submission 203920) | Medicago polymorpha root nodule microbial communities from Los Angeles, California, United States - elongated nodules | ecosystem: Host-associated > Plants > Roots > Nodule | place: USA...
GATGTACAAAGAAATCGACACCAAAGACGAAACAATGTTTACATAAGGAACCTGTATACTAAAATAAAAACACAGGAACAGAATAAACTCTAGCCTATGCCCAAGATGGCGAACGGACTAAGCCACCAGCCATGGTAATTGAAGGGAAGTGAGACAAATTTCACCTTCAACCATGAATAGGCAAGAATCTTAATCTTTTCTACCACCTGAATAATCGAGCATACTTTATCATTGAAGAGCCTGTTATTTCTTTCCTTCCAGATTTCCTACACCGTAGCAAACCATATAGCCTGTAAAATCGATCGGCGCACCTTGGAGATACCACCACTAAAACTGAATTAATAGAAATGATCTGACATATGAAACGGAACAGCCGCGGATGTGCCAATCCACCTATTAATAAAATGCCAAATTGACCCAAAAATATTACAATCAACTACATAAATCTATTATTCAATGAACTTAAAGAAAAACATCCTATTATGTATGAGACCATAACATATAAACTTTTTTTTTTATTTTTAGGAACAGACTCTAGTATAAACCTATGATTCAATGAACTTAAAAGAAAAAAAATCCGATTATATACAAGACCCGGAGGAATAATGCAAAAATATACATTAAGCGTAAATTATTTATTATTTATTTTTGTTAAAAAAAAAAAACAAGAAGACTATATAGATGACACGGATCTGGATACCTCGGTCACATTACCCCTCTTAGTTCCATACACGATAACATGGTTAACAAGGCAGTCAAAAGAAACGATACCAAGAGGCAGCAATTGACCGGAACCCTAGCTTCATCGTCACTTCACTCGTCGCCACTTCCCACTATTCTTTTCGATCTCATTCCAGAAATTCTCCATAGGCTCCCGGTGAAACCCCTCATGCAATTTCGATGTGTGTGCAAGTGGTGGAATTCTCTAATTTCTGATCCCAAATTCGCCAAGAAGCACTTTCGCTTCTCAACCACATGCCTCATCCACATCTTAACCTACTCCTCACTCTCACGCAAGTACACTATCAAGTCTTACCCTCTCGACTCTCTTTTCACCAAAGACGTAGCCTGCAACATAATCGCGCAGCATGATATTCCTTCCAACCATGCTGTTTACATTGTTGGCTCTTGCAATGGCATCATATGTGTTGCTGAATATCATATTCATGAACGCTTTGCTATCTTTCGATTGTGGAACCCTTCCATTAGAAAATTCATTGAATTGCCCCCACTTGAATTGCAACGTAATGGTTATATTCTTCAGATGCATGGCTTCGGCCATGATCCTATTTCTGATAATTACAAGGTGGTGGTTGCTTTTCGGGATTATCATAGCACTGATAATAACAAAAATGATGTAAAGGTGGTTCATAATGTGGGTACCAATCTCTGGAAAGACATTAAAGAGACGTTCCAATATGATCAGTTCATCGTGGAGCATAAATCGGGAAAATATGTGAATGGCACGATTAATTGGTTGGCTTCTAAAAATTATGTTAAAAGTCAATGTTTTATTGCTTCTTTTGATTTGGGAAACGAGTCTTATAAAAAAGTTTTGCTACCTGATTCTGATTATAGAGCAATAGATTCACCTACTTTGCACTTGAGTGTTTTCCGGAATTGTTTGTGCTTGATTTCTAGTAATGATGTTTGGATTATGAAGGAGTATGGGAATAAAGCGTCTTGGACTAAATTGTTCACTATTCCTTTCATGCCATCTTATTATTTATTTGCCAATGTAATGCATATTTTTGAGGATGGCCTAGTGACATGGAAGTCTACACAGGAACCGGATTTGACCCGGAACTTGGTATTTTACAATTCTATAAATGGCTCTGTAAAGTTTTCTTATTTTCAGTTTAGATTAATCCTAGAAGTCTGCGTTGAAAGTTTGATATCACCTTGTTCTTGATGTTAGAATGTAGTGGTGATGCTATATCATTTGAACATGAGATTCAACTAAAAACTATATTTTAATTTATGTTTATGATATTTATCTCGTACTTGTTCTGATTATTAGCTACTTCATGGATCATTATTAATTAATGGTCATCTTAATCTGTAGCTTGATAGAGAAATTGTAGTTATTTTCATTTATTTGATTGTTAAAGGTTTTTATTATATCCTCATGCATTATTGCATTTCAGTTTATATAGTTCCCAGTCATGCATTGCTTCTGATGGTTGTATGCTAAATCATTAGTATGTTTGGTTAAATGCCTGCTATGAGCCGCACAAATTTCGTAATGTCTCAAATCTTTCACACTGTCCAAAATACTTGAAGGGAATTATTTTGGTACTGAACAATGCTATCTTATTTATTCTATTAGCGTGTACATTTCCTCTCGTAATCTTGGTTTTAATTTCTTCGATATTTTCACTGTTGCGTTCTTGGTTTAAATTTCTGCATAATAATCACTTTAGTTTGCTGAAATTTTTAGCGTTTCTGTTTTGTTTGCACAATTCTGCATTGCTGCGATATTTTCTTCATCGTTCTGTTTCTGGTTTTTTTCGTTTCTGCATAAAAGCGGTTCCGCTGCAGGGTGCATTATGTTTTATGTGATTCTGATCTGCTGCATTCTTCTGGTTTTCTGTGCATTTTTTCTATTTTTGCGAAATATGTTTTGCGCGGGTTTTTTGCGTTGTGTATTTTCGCTGGCTGTTTTTGGTTTCATTTGTGCCAGTTAAATTCTTGAGGGCTTCTTAATTGTCTTGTCAAAAAATCCGTTCTATTAAGCATCACTGTCCAATCTTCCATTTTCTGTCAAGGTGGTGAGCAAATATTCCCTCTCTAATCTATCCAATTGCGGTATTGTTTTTTGACATGAATGATAACTTATGCAAGCACTTAGTTTTGATTATTTTGTAGGATGTAGTTTGTATTCCTTTCCATATCATAATTTTATTCAGCGTTACGAATTACTCGCTGTAGCGTAGCGGAATTTGAACAAGTCATTGTTGTTCTGCGATACCTTATTTAGTACAAAAAGTTGTAGTAGTGGCTATTAGCGGTGTTATAACATTGTAGAGTAGCAAAATTTGAACAACTTGACGTATAAGAGTTTGAATTAACTGCTATTAATGAATAGTCGAGAATGAGTTGTTAGCATTCACTTCAATTATTTTTAGGATCTTTCCTAGATTGGTTTCTTAAAGACAAAGGAAAAAACTATTAGAAGAGTTACTATCTGGTTAATTAAGTGTTGATGTTGCTGTTATATGACTAAGAGGTTATATATGCGAACTTTATCTAGTGCAGTCACAGCAGGACATTCTAACAGATCTGTGTTTTGAAAAAATAGAAAAAGATCAAATGAATAAACACTCATTTTAGGAATCAATAAATAATTGTATCTCACTTGTCTTTCTTGTCTTTATTTCTCTTTTTAGAATTGTAGCAACTTCTATGTTTTTAGTTTTTACTTTGGTGGTCACAATACAGTAAAGGTTATATTAATCTACAGCTTGATAAAGAAATTGTAGTTACTTTCACCTATTTGTTTGTAAAAGGTTTATGTTATCTCAGCATGCATTATTGCATTTCATTTTATGTAGTTCACAGGTTAATATGCATTGCTTTTGATGGTTTGAGGCCGCGTTTTCTACGATCAGAAATATGACTTAGATGTTATGCTAAATCATTAGTTTGTTTGTTGAATGCCTGCTATGAGTTGCACAAATTTTATAATGTCTCAAACCTTTCACATGCTGTCCAAAATATGAATATAGGATGAAAGTGAAAGAGAAGGATGAGGAATTAGTTCGTGACTTTGACCTCATAGCCAATGTTGCTGCATTATATTTCCCAGTTAGTGCAATGGCTCCATCCAAACCGTTAAGAACCTAAAACATTCAAAAAATAGATGTGCACTACTGCCAACAGCCTCATTCCCACAAACAAACAAGTTAATTTCTCGTTGAATAACTCCTCTCTTTGCGGTTCCCATCCATCAACCAACCACGGACTGAACGTTCATCGATAATCATCCCATACCACACCATTTGCTACAATCCCCGTTTTTCGTATCTGATATAGAATATAGATAGTTCCAGAGAGCAACAGAGTTGTCCTAGGTCACGTTAACGTTTTTGCTTGATCAAAAACTTCAAAAAAAAGCTTCTTAAACAAAAATAAAGTTGTACAAGCCACCATAATTATAATGAAGAAAATAAGCTAGAAGCCACCATAAGTATAATGAAAAAAATTATTTTTCTTCCAAACAAAATTTTCAAGAACAATCGAAACAATTAGACATAGAATTATTACATAGTGATAAACCAGAAATATTAGTATCAAATTAACAGAACTCTAAACAAATAAATGAGGAAGGTGTAAATTTATTAAATTTGACTAAGGCGTCAAAATACACTGAACTTAAGAGTTTTTCGCCACAACAGATAAGTTACCGATGTAGTTGACCTCAAAGTTAGTGCTCTCAAGGATATAACAATCACTTCTTTCTAGCACCACACGTAAATTATAAAAATCTCAACAACTTTTTGGATGCTCAATGAAACTTAATTTTATTATTATTTACACACATGATAAGTATATATGTCAGAATTGCAATTGTCCATTTTTAAAAATTGCTGGGTTTTGAATTTCCAAATTGTTATATTTGGATTTTCAAAGTCTATTTTAAAAGAATTTTCATCTACCGAAGTTGTTAGTTGGGTGAGTCACGACTAGGTTGCTCCCTTTAAGAGGTTTAGTTACAAAATTATACAAGTCAAACTAACAACCACGCCGTCTCTAGAATAAAAGAAGTCTAGTGACATTTGTGCATTTAGCTACAACACTGTAGCTAACTGTTCGAGAATTTCACCCTCAAATATGACAATTAATGTTATTCAAATTTAATACTGAAACCACTCTAATATGGTATTGTGACCACTTTATTATGATATTATGGCCACTCAAATATGGTGTTACTACCATTCTTACTTTCAAGATCTCCAAATAATGTATATGATACTTTGACCATTCAAATATGGTGTTAGCACCATTGTCGCCTCTAATTTCCCCCAAAGGCATAAAATATCCAAAAGATATATACATGTACTCTTAAGATCATTCTTAATTTCGAAGGGGCATTATTATTCTTTAAAGGGATTGTGATTTTAAAAGTAGTCTTTATAATTCTGAAGGGACATATATTATCGAAAGGACTATGCTCTTAAGATCATTCTTAATTTCTAAGGGACATTATACCAAAAAGGGACTATGGTCTTAAAAACACTCTAAATTCCGAAGGGGCATAAAAAAGGAGATGAAGAGAAGAAACACTCGTCAACACAAGTCAAAAGGGGAGAGAGAAGAAAGGTATTCGAAGTTTCAAAATATTTTTTGGTGTACCGAATAAACTAGACGAGCTCTCCTTTTATAGGAAAATTTGTAACTAATTTAGATAAACTTAAGAATTAAGTAAACTTATAAACGCTAAGCAACCCACATATCAGCCCAAGTAACAGACAGATCAGATAAGCTCAAAAGAGAAACAAACTAACTAGATATGAATGATGGAAAGATAGGAAACTTTGTTGGATTCTCAATCTTATCACAACCAACATAGGCTAAAGTTGTGGGAAATGATATCCATGAAAAAAACAAATTATAATTACTATTATTTTTACCATTATAAGGTATTTAAAATTAAATACCACAATTTTAACACTACTAATGTGTGTGTTCTATTTTATGTGGGACCCCACACTCAATTTTTTCAATTTACAAAACACTAGATCAAAGTCTAATTGCTTGGTGTTTAATCTTCCAACTTTCCAATTTCCTTATGTTTACCGGTGTTTTAGGTAAACAATTACTAGGTTTAAATTAATTGCTTGCAGGATCAAACTTGAAATCGTATAACATATTTGTGCAATAGTTTCTCAGAAAAATTTGAATGTTCATCATTGTTTGTATGTTTGAGAAGATGAAGATAACCATTTATTTCGACTAGATTGAAATAAGTTTAAAAGTAAAAGAAAACTTAAAGATAAATGCAAGTAATCTTTAAAGAAAACAACATTTGATTAAATAAATGAAGAAAGTTGGGGGACATAATCATACATTTCTCTGGGTACACTTGTTTCTCACTATAACATGGATAATTTGAGTGTTTCAAAATTGTGTAAATGGTTTGTGATCCCTATTTCCTATACAAATTTACTATATATACTAAGTAAGAAATTAACTGAAAATAAAAGTCACAAAATAAATGACTTCGACACATGTCTTGATATGCTCCCATGTGTCTTCAACCTTTTGATCTTTCCTCCTCATAAGAAATTGTATTTCTTTTGTCAAAACTAAATGACTTGGTAATCTCCAATATGCTAAGTACTAACATGATCCGTCAAAGCTAGCAACTTTTTGGAAAGTGCACACACTAACTCCAACTTGACATATCTTTTTCTTGTCGAATCATGTGTGTAGAAAATACAATCTAACAAATCGCCCCCAAAAAATGTCGTTTTCAACTGAATTGTGAATATTTCAAAGGTGACATTTTTGAAAACTTTTCCATATTTCAAAGGTGAGGCATTGACGTCATCATCATCATGACCACTTTTGAAACTCTCTTTTCAACTCACATTTGCAGAAAAAACCCATTATGGCGCCATTTTCTCATTTAGTGGGCCACGACACAAACCTTAAAACCACCATATGTCACTTAAATGCATGATAGGTTTCGTTAAATAGGGCCACATGGCTTCATCTTACCGGAGAAAACTAAAAGGTTCCCTTTGTCTCTCTATTCATAAGAATATAAAACCCTTTCTCCTCCTTTTTTTTCTTCTCTTTTTAACTATTGCAACCTTTGTACCTCTATTTCTCCATAAAAACTCACAAACCTTTTAACTTTCTCTTTGAAACAGAAATCCAAAAAAAACTTCAAAGCTTCAAACTTTCTTCAAATTCTTTCTATAACAATGGCTTCTTCATCTTTAATAGTTATTCATGTAGTAGTTGCAAGAGTGGATGTTCCTCTCCAAAAAGAAAATCAAAGCTTCACACCAGACCCTTTAATGGATGTTAAACATGCCAAAATCTGGAATTCACATGTATTGATTCCTTTCTCCATTTCCAACAACATGCATACGTTCTTAGGCCCTTTCCCAGACTCTTCCATAAACACCAAAAAGGTAAACGATCTTTTCCCTGGATATGCTAATTGAAAACCTAGGATTGTTTTAAGGAAAATTCTTGGTGAAGTCATGAGAATGACTTTTCTGGTGAAGTTAATCCTCAAATTATATTATATCTCAATTTAATTAACAAAATGACCTTTTTCTTGAAAACTCTAATAAATTAAACCTTTTTATGCTGATTTTTCTCAAGGATCCAATTCTACTTATGGGGAAAGAAATAGAATCAATGAAAAAATTTAAAAAAACATGTGATATTATATACCTAAAATTAAACAGTTATAAACTGATTTTCACAAGGTTCCAATCCTTCAATTAACAAAATCCCCCTGTTCTTCGAAATCCTAAAAATTAATTTTTTTATAAATTAATGTTCTTTAATTTCCTTAGGAAACATACAGAATAATGAAAATTCTAAAAAATCATCACATTCCCCTCCATACTGATTTTCGCCTTCAACACATAGATTTTCATTTGTGCACTAAGATTGAAATTCCTCTTGATATTTTGTATAAGGACTGATTTGTAATAAGGTAAAGCTTAGTCATAGACTGCTCCACGAGCAGGACACTAGATAACATGACATGAACAATTATACTATTGGGTAAACAAAATAACTTTTCCAAAAAAGTTAGTTTCCTGACTGCACCATAGAAGCTCCCTTGTTTTAAAGAGGCCTTGTGAGATGGGTTTCATGAGTGCTCCTAGCAGAGTCTTTAGATCTGCTTTCTACATCAGGAAAGACAATTATCTTAATTAGCTAAAAAAAGTCGAACGCAAAAAATCCCAAGTCTGTAAAAACATAGGAATTTTACCCATTGCTGCAATCCACTTTTGGAAAGGTTAGACCAATACATTTCAACTAAAATGTGGCATGCTCACCCCCACTCTATTTGATGTGGCTGCCATTATTGGGCTTCTTAACATGCTAGCTACGCAACCTAAATTCTTAACCATCACAAAACTGATAGTGAGGAAGTGTCTGACAAAAAACACATATTCTTCTTAACCCTTTCGCTATCCCATTATGTTTTCTGTTCTAGCTCACTGTAAGTAGCCAATAAGTATTGTGGTATTGGCTACTTAGCTGCATGAAGGACGCAATTTTTACCTAAGTCGACTGATCTTAGGATCACTTTACAAATCTTTAGGTCATGGGAGTCATGCAATGCAAAAGTTAGAACCATGAAAAGGCCGTTTAATCTCTGGACCTATATGGTTATTCCAACTTTGGTTAACTTGCACCTTCGAGTCTAAGCTACACCTTTTTGTACGAAAAGATTATGCTGAAGGAGTAAGTCGTCAAAGAGTGGAAAGAGCAAGGTTAGGCTTGCTTACTCCAAGAGAAATAGGGTGTTTGACCAAAGACCCTTTCTCAAAGTATTTTAATATATTCTTACATGGTGATACCTTCATCCCTTCTATGGCACCATTTGTTAGTCGAAGTTGTGGGCTAAAATGGTTCTAGAGACAATTCCCTACCATAAATCCCAAGTACCAAGAAGAAAATGTCAAAATTTGGAAAGCTTATCTTAGCCCCACACTCTTGTCGACTAGATTGACCACTTGGAAAGCCAATTTGGGTCTCATAGGTTACCAACCAAACCTTGTCGCAAGACAATTTAGACTCAGCCAATTTTGACTAAATCTCTATACAAGCGCAATAAGGACATTTTTCTAGGTGGGTTTGAAATGACAAAATAAGACTATCAAAAAGACTTGCTTAACATGGCACAAAAGGCTCTAGACTTTCAGCCTTTTGAATATGAAGAATCATATTTCTACATCGAAGAATTTTCCAATGGTGGAGTGAATATTATTTCACTAACTCCACTTATGAATCGAATCTGCTTCCACAATTAATAGCTGCTTTTCCTTTTCCTCAGAAAAGAACGAAGAAAAGTCGAGCTACGCATATCCAAGAAACTCAAGCTTTCCAGAATTACTTTGAAATTGTATATAATGCACAAAAACTTAGTTGAATTGTCTTCAAGGCTGCAACTGTTTTAAAACAAAAAATTGTTGATAAAATTCCAAAACTAACTTTTCTTCCTTATGTAAAAGAAAAATGTTGTTTTGCTTTAGAATTTCATTGTGTTAAATTTCCACCTCTGGCAACTGTTGAATTTGCTTTGGCTTTTCGACCACCATTTCACTTAGTTCTCTTATGGATCTTCAAATGTTATTCAAAATAATTTGAAAACTTTATCACAAAGAGTAGTTTCGACTAAGTATAATACGCATAAATTATAAAGGTCAACTCCATTTGGATATTCAACATGTTCAAATCGAGAGCAACATCCCATCAAGTGATGTATTGAACCATCTAAGGTATTTTTTTTAAAACCTTTTTGGATTTTTATTTGAATTAGATTATAAGATTAAGGTATAACCTTTCCTTCGTTTGTATGCAGGACGCTCGATCCCATGCCTCACTAAATACTGGGCCAACACCACTCACTTCGACAAACTCGCCATCAATGCATCTGTCAATAGTCAGCGAGCCCATTAAGGAAATGGTTGTTGATATCCCCATAAACATGGATGAAGAGAACAATTAGGAAAAATACAGAGGATATATGCCTGAAGGCCACCAAGTTCCAGACCCTACAACCACATAGACTATTCATGAGGAGCCTACTCAAAAAACTATCAAAGACATCAATCATCAAGAATCATCTAATTCAGAATGGGTGTATTTTAACTATCGACCCCAAGAGGATCTTGAAGAAGAGGGATCCTCAGAGCCTGAACACATTGAGGATATCCCAACCAAAGCTACATCAAACTCTAAGGAAACTTCTGGCACCTCATTGAGACAAGAGGTACTTGAGGAATTGAAGGCCAAGAATCCCATCAAAGCCTTAAAGTTGATGATGAGCATCATAAGGTTCCCCTTCGACAAATCCCAAGGCTCTTCGACTACGTCGTGTGGTGAGCCATCTGGAAACTCCAAGCACATGCTAATCCAAGAACTTCAAGCCAAAATTCTATATGTGGACTTGTTCCAAGCTGTCGAACAAGATCCTATCATTGTTTATGATATCAAGGCCTTGTTGCAAAAGCGTAACACTCCAAATTCAGGAGATTCTATTGTTGGTTTTATTCTGGAGTATGATCCCCCTCTTGAAACAAGTTGCCAATGATTTCTTGAGGCGAAAAGAAACTACAAGCATGTTGATTATGCAAACAAGTGCTCGACGTCAAGAAATAGGCAATGTTGAAGAAACCATGAAACAAATGACAATGTTGGAGGAAAAATCTAAACAAGATAGTGACAAGTGGCCTCTTGTGATGCCAACATTTCTAGGTGGTAACAAGAAACAAAGGAGTTGCAGTCGAAAATTGAAGCTGAGGAAAAGAGAAAACTTGAAACTCAAGATGCAACTCTGGGCTCACTACAATCACAGTTGGAGGAAAAAGCGAAAGAAGCAATCCAACACTTCGACAACTCCCCCATACTCGAAGCAGAGATTGAAGAAATAGTTGCAACAGAAACTCTGATCAACACTAAGGATGAAACATGCCAAAATTGTGTTCGACTGATTAAAAGAAAACCTTAGGATTTAACTCTGTAATTTTTGGCTTTGTCATGGAAAAAATTGTAACAAGACAATGTCCATTTTCTTCTAAGCTTTATTTGTAACATAACAATGTTTGTTGTAATTTCAACAATGCTTTGGGAATTTATTTTTTAAGGCCATATTTGGATTATGCATTTGAAATTACTCCTTGTCTATTTTAATTTCATGCAACATAGACTTATCTTTTTTCAAATACTTGCTATTTATTCGCAAAATTCGACTGTGAGAAGCCAACTCTTCGACTTCATAAGTACCAAAATATGAAAAAAGACTGTTGGAGAACCAAATGCTACTTGTAAGTACCAAAATATTTTTGTTTTCAAATATTATGGATACAAAATGCTACTTATTCAACTCTTCGACTTATCTTTTTTCAAATACTTGCTATTTATTCGAAGAGTTGGCTTCTCACAGTCGAATTTTGCGAATACTTACTATCCATGTCAACGTCTCTTGTGTGACTAGACTGTTGGAGAACCAAAATATGATGAAAACAAAATTACACAGTCTGTTTTCATCATATTTTTGTTTTCAAATACTTGCTAATTATTCGAAGAGTTGGCTTCTCACAGTCGAATTTTTCAAATACTTACTATCCATGTCAACGTCTCTTGTGTGACTAGACCGTTGGAGAACCAAAATATGATGAAAACAAAATTACACTAGTAGCATTTGTGGTTTGTTTTTTTACAACGGTTATTATTTGATCTCGGGTATATTCCAAGAACTATTTGAACAATTAACCCTTAAGAATATAACATATCATGAAATTCATGATAAATGTTTTGTATTTAACGTAAAAAGTAAATGCTTTATAATTGATACTATTATATTACATACTAATTTTATTAAATTTAAAAATAATATTTTAATTACACATGGTTCAATTGTTGTCAAACCTTTGGTTTGATCCTTAAATCTTAAACTAGTGATTCTACTGGTTCAACATCCAGTTCGGTTTTACGAAAACCAACATATATTTTTTTCCAAGAAACATGGATTGAATTTAAAATTTAAATAAAATCCCAAAGAAATGGACAAATTAAAATATTGAGAGTGTATTTAGAGAAATTTTGCTTGCGCTTACTCGGTCGTTAGAGCAGCCTTTTCCACGAAACTTAGTAGCTTATACCGAAAAGTCAATGTTACATATATAGTAACCATGGAAACCATAGTTTTCCTACAAGTGGTAAGGGGTGTTAAAAAAAATAATTGAGTATATAATAGGGAAATATTTAATTTGCTATTCATACAATAGCAAATAATTGAGTATGTTAATATTGTTCTTTGTGTAAGCAAACATTAGCATTTTGAGAATAATTGGATTTAAGAAGTGGTTCTTTGTGAGTGTCCTTCATTGTAAACCGGTTTGGTGGCATAATGGAATTCTCTAACCAATTCAAAGAATCATTTAGGCATGGTCTTATTGCTGGGTATTGTTTTACTGCAACTTTTGTCATAGTTTTTTATATGTTCTATTGTCTACCCGCACAACTTATCAAGAATAGAAAAAATAAGAAGGTTGGATGTATGAAAACAGAAGAGAAGCGCAAATTGCCTTGCCAGAAATTTAAACAGCAAAAGATCAACGAGGTACTCTATATTCCTTTTGTATTTCTTTTAGGACTAAATATGTTTTTATTGTTTCTTTAGTTGATACAAGTTTTACAGCACTCAATTTTAGTTTCAGTTAAATCAATTATTCTAAAATTTCCAACACATTAAAGATCACCTCAATCGAACATCCATAACTCTAGATGTGACAAAAACAAGACAGTCATATAATCACCTACGAAAATAACACTTGAAACCATAATTAATTTGGTGGGTTTTGTTAGAAGTCACCCATGAAGGTGTCTTTTAGCAACCCACCCCTCAAGGTGTGATTTCCACTTTTTAGTTATAACTTTGTTAAAAGACACCTTCATAAAAATTAGTTAGTGTCTTTTATCAAATGCTCATAGAATAACTTGTTAAAAGACGTGTCTTCTAGCAAAACCCTAATTTGGTTCATTTTATTCCATTATTAAATTAACTCTTGTATAAGGTGATATTAGTAGGTTCTCATCACTTTGTTATGGAAAGGTGGGAAGTTCCGGTATTTATGCCTAGACAAGGGCTATAGTTTTGACTTTTCCTAAAGATGAATCATAAGTACCTTAACAATCATACTAATATTCAATTAAAAGAATTTAATTAGAAAACAAGAAATTTACTATTGTTCTTGTCCATGAAAAGACAGGATAGTTTGTCATATATCTTAACCTAGAGATTAGATCAACCGCTAGTTGAAAAACATTATAGCGTTTGGAACATATACAAATTTGATCAAGCTAAATATATTGTAAAGTATATATAAACTTTAATTAATTGAATCCAATAAATAAGTAGAGCTTCATCGTGGAACCCTAATCAAAAGTGGTCTTGTTACACATGGTAATATGCATCATTACCATAGAATAGAAAAGTATACTATGGAGAACAATACGAGGAATGAACCCAGACTTGAAGCTCTGGATGTCTGGCCTTGCCTTGTACCGTCAACTTTATGATAAATATAAGTGTGTTCAAGGGTCACTATTTATAGGCATAATTACTTAGGGGTTAAGAGACGATAACTTGGTTTTTATCTTCAAATCTAGTATGGAAAACAAGTTGAAAGTGCATTTTTACTCCTTAGAAGCGCATAGCGTTTGACATGGGGCGAATGAGACAGCCTGCAGGGTTGTCCAAAGTGCACTCGGACATGGCTCCATGTGCACGACACATGAGACAGGAGTCAGGATATGAATTCTCCAGTTCTTCGTCCTTTTACGAGTGTTCTTCCGTATTAAAATGTCTTGGAACTTACGATGAAATTTCCCAAACTTGTATTGTCTTCAAAACGCTTCGAAGCATCATTGATCTTCATTTTTCATATACCTTTATCCTTCTTGTGGTGTCGTGCTTTTTCAAATTATATGATTTAATAATAAAAAGACTCAAAACACCTATGAAGTTGTATGATTAGGGAAGAAAGTGAATTACAACGTCTTGAATGAAAACAATACAAAACATAGCCTAAAACATCATTTGACACTCCGCCATGATGAGGTTTTAGGATTCAGAGAATGTGTACCTTTAACCATGATCAAGTATCCTTATCTATAGGAAAAACTCTAGGCTTTTCTAAGTGTTATTCATTAGTATGTTAGGTTGTCCATGACTTGTTTGATGGATTATCATTTTATCACCATCGTATGTTCTAATGAGATCAATGTATTGGCTTCAGCTTCGGTGTGGTCCTAGGGCACTTACAACATACTGGGCTTTGGCCCAGTCCGGACACTTTATAGAGAAAATTGTTGAAGAAAGCTAAAACATACCAGTAAAAGACTCAAAAGCCCCTTTGATAGTTAACTACCGTCAGTTTCAATATCATCGGCAGTTAACTGCTGATGCGTCATGATGCCTCTGCATTGGCAGAAGCTTCATTTTCTTGACCTGTTATGCGTTTTAAACACATAACACAACCTGTTCGAATATTTTCACATCATGAACAATAATAAATTATCAACATTTGATTCAAAATAAACGAAAATTACCACGATGAATCAAAGTCTGAAAATGAAACTAACAAATCCTAAAACGAACAAGTCCTAAAACTAACAACATAACACTACTCATCGTCGTCATAACCACCATCAGTGGCATCATGTATCTGATCCTAATAATTCAGGTACTGCATCGAGTCAACCACCTATGACTGTGTAGGCTATGTAGCCTGGGAACTCTCTGACCATCCCCCATCCGACCTTTACCTCTTCCCCTCTTTGGGACATGCACGTTTTGCCTTGCTCGCCTACCGCTATTAGTCATAACAAGTCTACCAGATATCATCCTAGATGGGTCAATCTGCTGCCTCTGCTCCGGATCAAACATATCTACACATAATTTAAAAAAATTAACATCATTGAAGAAAGAAAATTAGCATAAAATCTAAACACCATTCGCAACACAACCTAAACATCATTCACAACAGAATATAAATATCATTCAAAACTACATTGACTTTCAACATAATGTAAACATCATTCTCATCAACTACAATTATCTATAACTACATAAACTAAGTAAATAATCAATGCAATTCTCATTTGGGCATTTTGTCAAACACTTTGTGTGAAAAGTATCAAACATATTCTCATTGTGTTAATTTGACACCATTCAAAACCACATTGTACTTATTCAAACAACATTCACAGCAACTACATTCATCAATAACATCATAATCTACACATGCAATCTACCAAAAGTTCAATTTCAACATCAACCCTAACCACATGTAAACTACCAAAATTTACAACAAAAAAAAAAAAAAACTACACAAACTAGCATTATGATTACAAATGAGTAAAACTACTTACTTGTGATAAAGTGGAGATGAATGAGTTGCAAATCGTGAAAATGGAATTGGTGAGAATTTGAGTGGTTTTTAAAGAATGAAGAAACTAATACTGATGCTTCTGTTTCTGTATAAAGGACACATCGGCAATTAACTTTCGATGAAACCGGCAGCAACGAACTATCGAGGAAAACTTCAGTAGTTAACTACCGATGGTATAAACCGACAGCAGTTAACTACCGAGGAGGTATTTGTGTATTTTACTGGTGTTTTTCAGCCTTAACACAAGTGGGAACAGCAATTTTCCTTATAGATTGTCTTTGTTAGTCCAACTCTTGAGTTCCTTTTGTTGAGATCAGTTGTTATTTCAAATCTCAAAGTTTCTTTTGTTTGGAAAAATGAGTGAAAAGCACCACTACTTATACTATAACATATCATTGTAGATGCTTGTTTCTATCTATTCCTCACAAGAAAAGATACCAAACACTCATTTTGAAATTGTAGCTATAGGATTTCATTGAGAAGTTTCTGAAATAATTGAAAGGTTTCTCTGTTGTTTTTAATAATTTATCTATTGGGAATCTCCATCCACAGAAACTAAAGAAAGCTAGACAAAAAGATAGAGTGTTTCCTATGGAGTTGATAGAGAAAAGCATACAGGTAACCGTAATCTCTCCTAACATTGATAATCAAATAAATTAATGGACATTTATAGTACTCTACATGTTGAAATAAAATAATATTTTTGTCTTGATTGTTTTTTGGGATGGATGACTTCAACAGATCAGTAAAGTTGGACGATTGACTTATAGAATGAACTTCACAAAACTATGTCATGCAACCAAATATTTTAGCTTGGACAATGTCATTGGTGTTGGAGTAATTGGAATCATGTACAAGGCAGCTCTTCCGAACGGTTGTTTCTTGGCGGTTAAGAGACTATATGATTCTCGATCAATTATCAAAAGTTTTGAGTTGGAATTAATGATTTTGGGACAATACAGTCATAGAAACATAGTTTCATTGATTGGTTTTAGCATAGAAGAAGGAAACAATGAAAGAATTTTGGTGTATCGATACATGTCAAACGGAAGGCTATCTGATAGGTTGAAAGAAACTAAAAAATTAGAATGGTCAAAGGTTATTAAAATTGCACTTGGGGTAGCAAGAGGCTTATGTTGCCTCCATCATAGCTTGCATATGGTTCATCTTAATATAAATTCTGACTGTATCTTGTTAGGGAAAAATTTTGAGCCGAAAATATCCAATTTCGGAGGGATTGTGTTTATGAATAATGATCTGGAAAAAAACATAGGACTTGAGAAGAAGGATGTTTCTGACTTTGGTTGTTTGCTTTTTGAGCTGATTAATGGGAAGAAATTTGGGGAAATACATGAATATTTTAACAATGTTACAGTTCCTTATGTGACTTATCCGAATCATGTGAATATGTTGGAGGACGACCCTTCTGGATTCTGTGATGCAGTGGATGAATATCTAGACAAGATAGAATTTGAAGATGAGAAGGTATCTACTCTTCTTAGAGTTGCACGTGAATGTGTTCATCCTTTGTTTGAACAAAGGCCTACTATGCTTGAGGTGTACAACAAGATATGCAACATAGGGGAAAGAGATAGAATTTGTGAAGATGCTGACCTCTTGTCTATGGATTTTGTTACTACTAATGAAGTAGACAACAATATGCTTAGCTAATATGAAACAATAAGGGACTTTGTCATTGACATGTAACTCAATCGGAAACCGTGGCGGATCTTGAGTTGTTTTCTTGCGGGTGCCAAAAGTTCATGGAGATATTAAGCTGTTTCAAGAAATTGTTAAAATTATTAACTGTTCTAGTGGTTTATTTTGATTGAATGCATGTCAGAGGGTGCCGGTTCAAATCCCCCCCACCCACCCACCCCCGCAAAAACAGTTTTTTTAATAAAATAAACATACTGCCAATCCGCTGTGACAGCTAGAAACTAGTCCAAGTATTAGAGCATAATATAGTATATATAGAAAACCTAAGGGGTGCCATGGATCCCATGGGTCATAGAGAAGATCCGCCACCGATCAGAAATTTAATTGGGTTCGAACGTGAGTAATCTTACAACAATTACAAATGAACTAAATATTAGATATACGAGAGATGTGAGTCATATACTTAATTCCATAAGGTTTTACGAGGCTATATGTTATATCCTCTCTTGTGATTTTGGGTCATTTACTCGTCGTTGCACCTGGCTCTCCAAATGTCTTCCCATCAAGTTTAAACCAAGACATGATACACCTTACATGGTGTATTGTGTAGGAGAAAGAAAAAAACTTCCCTTTGTCGAGCAGAAATGTAGAATAGCTTGTTAATTAATTGTTATCTTGAATCTTCACGAGCATTTGTCAGATTTGATAACAATATAGCAATAGCCTCAAAATATTTTACACACTTTCAATATAAAGTTTAACTGAAACCTGATTACATATATCCCCTTCACCTAAACTTCGATATTAATGGAATAACTTGCTTTTGAGCAGTAAAATCCACCAGAACATTATGAACACTAGTTAACTAAGCAAAAACAAAGTCAAAACCACTGTTTTACCAAGTAGTAAAAATCATGGAGACATTCATTGAACCGAAGACTCAAAATTGTTACCCTTTCATATTCATCCAAGGTCCATCATGCATGTCCAGTCATTCCGATGGTGGAACTAACCCGATTGGTCTTCTGAGAAAGTGGAGTAGTGGTTGCCTTTGTGAAGTACATGTAGTAGTATACATTGAGAACCATGGTTACAACGATGAAAATTGCTCCGGTAATGAAGATACCTTTCCTCAAACTTTCACAAGAGAAGTTTTGAGCATAAATAATTCCCCGGTATTTGGTGTGATAGGCATTCTTTTTTGCACCGGCTATTAAGCATGATTCTGCAACCAGAAAAGTGGCCCTGGAGAAAAGGGAAAAAAATTAGCAACTGAAACCAAAATGATTCACTAGTGAAGAGAATGAATACGTCATAGATCACAATAAATTCGATGTTTCATGAGCGGCATTTTCGAAAAACCAAGAAGCTTTGCATGAATAAAAACAAAAAACACACAGTGGAATGAAACAATGATTCCTATTTGATTATTCTAACCAAATCTATAGCCAAAATGAGTGAGGGGTTGTGTTGTGTATAAATAAACAAATAAAAACTCATTTTATCCGTAAATTGTGTGAGGCATTGTCACTATAGTCACTAAATGTATTAAAACTAAGATAAACATCCATAAATATGTTCTTTGTTAGTCAACTTGGTCCTCTAATGTGTCTGTTGTTCGTTAGTTTGGCTCTCGAATGTATCTCTATTAGCCAGTTTGATCCCTGAAATTAGTAAGACACGCTTGGGGATATTTTTATTATTTTGCTACATTAAAGGACTATATTGAAAGCACCACATACTTAAACCAATCAACCAAACAAATCAAGACACGATGATGCAGAAAATGAAATTTCCAATAATTTTTCACTGGACATTATAAGAACATGCCACTTTTAACACAATAGTTTTAACAAGTTTAATAACACCGTATCAGCGTGCTCAGATGAAATAAAATTAGTAAAATAATGAACTCAGAATTCTTACCAAGAAGAAAGAAAATATATAATGGACCAAGCTCGATTTCCCCCAGGGGTTAAAGGCCTCCCAAAGCACATGCATTTTGTCACACCCATAAGCAGTGATTCACCTGAAAGAAGAAATAGGAAAGCACCCACTCCATAACCAGTTGCAACATCTGAACTGTAAACGCAGTATGTTTCATTTGTTCCTGGAGTTGTGTGGATGGTTCCCTGTGAAGCAATAGCGAAGAGAGGAGGCCAAATTAATGTAAAATATGAAGAAACATTCATACTTCATAGCCTATGAAACATTAAAGCATACACATATCAGACAAAATCCATGCCTAATTCTAGTTTTACTCCATGCCCTCACAAAATACCTTAAACAACACAATCAATCTACTCATCTTCCTGCTATGTTTCTTTTTGACATAGTTTCCCTACGAAAATAAAATTGACAGGCCCAGTTAACAAGGCAATGGAGTAAAAGGGACAAAAGAATATGAGAGGGAAGTGAAAGAGAAAAACAGGCTTGAAAGCCATCGAGGCCTTCATGTAAAAGAATTAGTAGAAGGGGAAGAGAGAAAACATACATAATACAAAGGACGGTGGCATAGGGGGATTGGAGGGAAATATTTGGAAATGTGAGGAGGGAGACTGAGTATACCAGAGGGTGTAACATATTCAAGGAGGTGTCAGTGAAGTTCTGAAAAACAATGAAGGTCTGTCAAGGTAGTGAATCAGGTTCCTTCTCATCCAGGATTATCATTTCTATATCCTATGAAGGATGGATACCGCTAATAATTTGAGAAAATCACACAATTCAGTGTAATTATATGTGTCGGTGTCGGTGTCAGACACGACATGTGTCCGGCAATGGGACATGTCTAATCTGAGGAGTGTCCGTGATCGTTCTATAAGGAGCATGGATCTATTCCATTTTTGTTTCTTGGTCGCATACAGATTTTGCTTCCAGTATCATAGGGAATTGAGAGTTTATTCTCTGTTGTGAGAGAATTTATAGTTCAATATAAAAAATATTTTCTGGTCGTATCACATATATGAACGGAAACCACCAGAAAATATGCATATGTAAACTCTTCATTGAGTTCATCATTTAACACAATAAACTTTGAACACACAATAGTAATCACCTCATTCCCTGTGTTATTTTCACGAAAAGAAAAATATTACATGAGTAATAATCATACAAAAGCGGAGCTTTGACACACAATTAGAATTCGTGTCGTGTGACCAAGAGGTCATAGGTTATGTCCAAATGTCTAGAACTCTCCCAGTGGTTTGACCTATGGCTGTTCTCTCTACCTCTAACTATTGAGCTATCCTCCATCTACTCATCCCTTCTTTCTGGTGCTTAAATAGGTCCTCTTTACAAGTAGAAGGTAAAGAGTACCCAAAAAAAAGAAAAGATAAATGAAGGTTATTTCAAAGAAAAAAGGTATAGGTGTCACAAGAAATGATAGGCTACTGTGCCGGACAAATGACATGCAGTCCAATGCTCTATGTATTCTAGCACCAATCCCAGTATGTTGTACCGTTGCTTGAAGGTATTCTTTCAATACCATGCAACACCGAAAGAAAACAAGAGACTTCAGCAATCGCATATTTGCATTCACTTGCGCATGCAAGGGGGAAATGGCAACACAGGGTTTACAAAGCACAGAGACAACGTGGTATGAAAGCAGTATAGTCGACTGGCTAATTGCTACCCTGGCATCACTGTAGCCGAACTCTAGCAACACCATTTCAAGGATATGGTAATCACTTCCACTTTGCGCACATAGTGGTTCTGGCACGAGTCAAAAAGTAGAAAAGACAGTACAATAGACTCGACCTATTTCACTACATAACTTGTGAAAACCTAATGCATATAACACTAATTTCTAAACCATCAAACAAAAACTGTCCTTCATATTATATTTTCAGTTAACCCCCCATCTCACCTCACTATTCCAAATACCTCCTTTTTCCACTGAACAAGATATTCTCAGTTTTCTGTTTTTTTGTTTTATTTTTATCACTAATTTCTTTCTCTCTTATTCTATTATGCCCTTTATTCTGAATCTATTTTCTCCCCTCTCATACTTGTTATTTGGTTCCCTACACGCTGATTTCCTCTACTATGGCTTCCTCGATAATTTATTGAGCAAATTTAACCCCTCATTTTTTTTATTTCTAATATATTCCATTCTTGCTACTTCAAACACTCAAATCATCGTTTTGTTCTACAAATGTTCAGAAATTGAACTGAAAAAATTGTTCCAAACCTTCTTCCACACAAATTTAAGTAACCAAAGCATCATATTCCATTTAAAAGTCAAATCACCCCCATTTTTAAAACTTCAATCACACATCCTACAAATTTTTCAAATATTTTATATTATTTTATATTTTACGTACTTTTAAACTTTTGACTTTTACTTAATATCCTATTAGATATTTCGATAAAAATGAGATATTGAGGGTTCTAGGAAGAAGGAAATTGACAGCATGGTTAAGTTATCTTCAATTAAAAAGAGGAATTCAATTGGCTCAAAGAAAACTCAAGGGTTAAAATGAGTAACTAGCCAGCATAATTTCATCATCACAAATATTCTACCCACTTCTAGAGAATCTTTTCTCTTTTAGTTTGTTTTTGTTTGAACTTGATTGTATTTTACTTTCAATGAATTTATATATAATACATATGACATTGTGTTTTTAGTTTAAGAATTAATGCTGATTTCCCACAGTCGGAGTTTTCAGTTTAAGTCGAAGTTTAGGAAATTCACCCCCAGTCTAATGTGATTTCCGAAACAAGTTAACAAAACTCCGACTTGTAATTCTAATTCCTCCAAAAATAGTCCACATCACCTATGCTCCTTCCAAACAAGTAGCAAAAGTTTCCACGACACACTCCGTTTCATTATAAGTGTCACATTTTAAAGGAAAATAAGTTCCCACCAACTGACATAAGTGTCATTTGTAGTTTTAATTTTTTTTCTTTCAATTATGAACTTTTATTAATATTAATCCCATCATCATCATCTCAAGTAATTTACCTTCATCTTGCATTTAAAATAACAATGAACACATCAATGGATGATAAGGTTAATTTGGTGAAATTATTTTTTGCTTTCACTTACAGTTTCCCCTCAACGGTGGCATTGGCTTGGGACCTGAGAGTGTTCTCCTCCTCAAGGTCTCAGGTTCAATTCTTCCCCGTGTCAATTCGGATGGCCTAATTTAGCTTGTTAAAAAAAAAATTCCCCTCAATTAATTAGTGTAAAATAACTAATTTACTAGTATCATTTCAAGAACAAAGTTCACAAAACCTAATAAACCTGCCATTTAGCTTCTTAAATGATCTACAAACCCAAACTTAAACAGACACAATCACTAGCATAGATCTCTTTAAAAATATAAAATCATAATAAAAATAAAGAATGGAGAGAGAGAGAGACAATAGTAACTTACAACACTTCTTCTTCTCTCAGCAGCAACAGCAAAACCAAATGCAACTAAGCAAAAAACAATCACTAAAAGATGCACAAGAGTAGAACCTCTTCCCTCTGCCATTTTTACCACTTTGTGAAATGGGTTTGTGAAGCTACTGTGAGAGAGTAGAGTGGGAAGCTGAAACGGAAAAGAAAAAGAAAAAGTGAACACAAACAAAAGTGACTACTTTTTATTTATTTATTTCTACTGTGAAAAAGTAACATGAGAAGGAGGAAAGTAACATCCTTTGTTTCAAATAAAGTTGTTTGTGATAAAGATGGGAATCTTGGAACCACGCGAGAAGTTGGAGCGTGGATATACGCGCGGTTAAGAAGTTGAAGAGATTTTATGATTTGGAATGTTGGTGTTTGTCACGCTCCTTGTGGGATTTATCGTTACGTAGTTACTCCTTGTATATTTTACTCCTTTTGTCACCGTATATAAGCATTATTTGCATTTTTCACATAGAGAAAAGTTGTAACATAATAATATAATTAATGTGTTTATTTTATGTGTTAGTATTATTAAATTGTCTTTTGTTTGTATGTGTATTAAATTTGACTTTTCATATTTCAAAATAAGTCAATAGTATTAATTAAATGTATTTTTAGAAAAAATAATAATAAATGCATCTGGTAATCTTCTTATTATAAAAGCTTATAAGGTTAAGTTTTTGCTTAACCCTAATCATAAGCTAAATTTCCCTCCTAAACATCTTAACCTACCTTCCTTAAGAAGTCTCACATGTACATTTAATGCGGTATTAAAAATAATTTCTCTCTCAATACTTGGTGACTTTCTAGCTGTCCATTTTAAATTTGAATTTTCCTCTTTCCAACAATTAATACAGCTCTAAGCAAAAACTTATAAGGTTAAGTTTTTGCTTAACCCTAATCATAAGCTAAATTTCCCTCCTAAACATCTTAACCTACCTTCCTTAAGAAGTCTCACATGTACATTTAATGCGGTATTAAAAATAATTTCTCTCTCAATACTTGGTGACTTTCTAGCTGTCCATTTTAAATTTGAATTTTCCTCTTTCCAACAATTAATACAGCTCTAAGCAAAAACTTATAAGGTTAA
>Ga0315914_1003659_pt1 | contig 23299 bp, 13 predicted proteins | sample MpolenodulesMG_FD_203920 | JGI IMG/M metagenome (GOLD analysis project Ga0315914, IMG submission 203920) | Medicago polymorpha root nodule microbial communities from Los Angeles, California, United States - elongated nodules | ecosystem: Host-associated > Plants > Roots > Nodule | place: USA...
TCTCACAATAACTATATCTTTACCATTTTTTCTTTTTCTCAAAATAATTGTCACTTTAGAATACCAATGCAGCATTTATTATTTTTTTCCTTTATTATACTCTTATTTATTGAATTTCATCCAACTTAACTACTTCATTAACTACAATTAATAAGGGTATTTTAGTAAATGATACTAATTTTACTATCAAAATCAACACAATTAATCATTTCCTTAATAACCGTGCACAAACCTTAAACGACTATTATTTAGAGACGGAGGAAGTAGCATCTACACATTTCCCCAAATAACTGTCCTATCGCCCTTATTTTCCATAACCACCAACCCTGAATGTTTTCAACTGCAAAGCTTTGCTGCAACTTCAAGAAGTTTCCTGGCCTCATCCAAGTCTCAACTGCAACTGTAAAGAGACTTGCTTGCAAGCAAGGTCTTCAGTAATGATTCCCATGCTTTCAACATTTTCATATTGTTTTTGTCCTCTACCTATTCGTGTGATTTTGTCCTTCAAGAATTTTGCACTTAAAGTGCATATGGCTCTTGCATTAATTGAAAAAATAATTGAAACATTAATAGTTGAGATTTTTTTTTTTATTATCGATCTACTCGAACACAAAGGTCCATATCTATGATCTCTTCATCACTCCCCAAAAATGTGTTTCCTTTGACGATGTGGTTAACATAAATGTTCACCTTTTTTTTTTGAACGGCCATAACTATTCACCTTGATTCTTTTTCTTCACATTTTCGTTTTTCTGATTTAGTAAAAGCAGATTTTAACCAATGAAAATCTAGAAGGTGTGTCGTTTAACCATTGAAGAACCATTAGAGCAGACAAAATCACACCGGTAGAGAGAGGGAGAGAGAGACAAGATGGTATGTTAAAATGTGTAGGTATTCTCATTTTTATTTCTAACAAATCTGCACCATTGGTTAAATCTAATGGTATCTTTTTTGTCCTTCACTGGTGAGGGATTTAATTGAGCCCTCGCCTTAGAATCCACCATATTTATTTAGTCAATTTTTTCTTTTGTTACCGAATGGTTTGTAGCAATAAAAGGAAGTGTCAGAAAAATGAGACCGTGTTGTATTCTGGATGGAGACAACTTTACCAAAATTGAGTATAATCCAACTACTAATGCATTTGATTGATTTCCTAGAAATTATTTTTCTGCTGGTCCATTACGCTTATACTTGAAAATTGATTATGGTTTTGCTATTAGATCAGGCGTTAATGTTTGAACTCTGACTTAATTAGCAGCAGAGTTTTTACTTTGAGAGTTTTTGGACGACATACCAATTTGAAAGAAGTGCCTGAAGTACCAGCCAAACCTGCCCCTGCTGAAGGTGCCTGTTTTTGAAGGCTTGGTCAACGCTAGGCTCACCCAGGTTCAAAGTTAATTCTGTTACTTGGTTATAGTAGTTGTTCATCCATACTACTACTTGAAAAATATTGATACACCAAAGGGAGGTTGTTGTAATTCAAGTTAAACAAAATGACGCAGTGCAATTGTTTTTTAATGATTGATCCGTGTCTACAATTTGGGGACTTTTTTTTTACCTTCACCAAGTCCACTTCTACCTCTTTCACTGCACTTCTTGTGTATGTGGATGATACTATTCTTGCTGGAACTTCTCTATCAGTTTTTGATGAACTCAAGGATGCTTTACACAAAGCTTTCAGAATTAAAAACCTTGGTCAACTCAAATTCTTCCTTGGTCTTGAGGTGGCTCGTTCTTCTAAGGGCATATCACTGTGTCAGAGGAAGTATTGCTTAGAACTCTTGGAAGATGCTAAACTTACCGGCTGCAACCTGTTAGTACTCCACTTGACCCTTCGACACGTTTTTATCAAGATGCAGGTTCTGCTTACCCTGATCTTGCAGCTTATAGAAGACTAGTAGGAAGACTGCTTTATCTTACTACTACCAGACCGGACATAGCCTTTGCCACTCAGCAACTTAGCCAGTTTATGGCTTTTCCCAGTTACTCATCATCAAGCTGCAATTAGAGTGCTCAGATATCTCAAGAGATCACCTGGTCGTGGTTTATTTTTCCCCCAATCATCTGATTTGCAGCTCTTTGGTTTTAATGATGCTGATTGGGGAGGGTGCGTTGATACCAGAAGATCCGTCTCTGGATATTGCTTCTTCATTGGGCAATCTCTTGTTTCCTGGAAATCAAAGAAGCAAAACACAGTTTCTTGCTCTTCTGCAGAAGCTGAGTATAGGGCTTTGGCTTCAGCAACACGTGAATTACAGTGGATGTGTTTTCTTCTTCATGACTTACACCAAGCACCATCTCGTTTACCAGTTCTCTATTGCGATAATCAAAGTGCACTTCACATCTCAGCTAATCCTGTGTTTCATGAACGTACCAAGCATCTAGACATAGATTTCCATCTTGTGTGTGAGAAGCTTCAAGCTGGTGTTATGAGATTACTACCCATTTCTTCCCATAACCAGACTGCAGAGGTATTCACTAAGGCAGCAGGTCCTCGTCAGTTTTATGAATGCATCAACAAGCTAGGTATGGTAGACATCTACCAGCCTCTAACTTGCGAGGGGATATTAGAGAAGCAAGCAAATACTGAAGCAACTGAAGATATTACTTAGTGCACCAGTTTTATTTACATTTGTATTTCAGATTGCATTTACATTTCATTTAGCTTACATCTAGTTGGTTAGAAGTTAGTTAGACTCTAACCTTCTATATAAGCTTCCCTTTGTAACAGATTTCATAATCAATCAATAATAATCACTTTTCAGTTTCAGTTTTTCATGGCTTTTGAGTTCTTAGAGACTATATTAAGGCAAAAACTACATGTATATTCTATTGTGTAGTTCTACAACAGATTTCTTATAATGGCTGAAAAACATTTATCAACTATTCCATATCTTCACTCTAACCTAACGTACAACAAATTATAGTATCTTTAAATTTTATGCACGAATTCATCTCATGATAATATCAATTTATTTATTTTTAAATAATTTTATTTGATATACAAGTATTTTATGCACGAATTCATCTCATGCTAATATATTTAATTTTTCTACGCAATGTGCAGGTTAGCATCTATAAAGGGGCATGTGAAGATGATTGTGAACAAAAAATAAGTACAAACAAGGTGTTTATTTTTTGTCCTTAGTGACATTCTTATTAATAAGCTTATCATTCATGGCATCCCATACAATGTTAATTATTAGTTACAAATCTAACATACATTGCAAAAATAATTCAACACCGGCGCACCACGCGGATTACAGTCTATTTGTTCAAGCGCACCGCGCAGGTTACAATCTTGTTGTTCGTATATCTGATCATGTCATGTTTCATATGAACTGGATGACTTTATCCTTAACCCAAGTCCTCTGTATAGTAAGACATTCTATTGACGGTAAGATATAGTTTTTAGGCTAATTTGGCCTTTTTCTGTCTAGAAGGAGCAGGGGCATGATTAGTCTCCACTATTGTATTTGATTGTAGGAGCAGTGAGTGAATCATATATATTTTGTAATTAAATTAATACCATTTTAAGTATTTTACTGAGTGGATTGAGGGAGGGAGACTGAGACATAGTTATATGGCACACTGAAACAATGGAAATATGTATTATACAAGCTACAAACTCAGGTAATTACACATTTGCAAACTTGTTAGCCAGGCAAATTATAGGTTTCTAATGGCTTTCAACACTTTGATGAAAATGGGAATTTTTTTATTTCCCTTATTTAGAAGTTTTGTCATCTTCTGAATGCTTTAACCCTGATAAAAGCTTCAGAGCATCTTCCATGGATGGGCGATCGGACGATCTGCTTTTAGTGCAAATCATAGAAACTTCAAGAACCAGTTTAATCTCTTGAATTGTACTAGCAGAAACCACTTCATTACCATTGCAAACTTCTCTTAGTAGAACCTCCCGTGATTTGTTGTCAATGCTAGCTGCTTCACTTGTCAACCTTTTGCCAGTTAAAATTTCTAGAATCATCTTCCCAAAATTGTAGACATCATTCCTGAGTTCCTCTTTAATTGCTTCATTGTATTCTGCATTAAAAATAAATCTAAAATCAGTGTTGATAGTGTTCTTTGTAAGGATCATGGGTGGGTTTTGGAACAGGTTATTTGAGTCTTTCTTAAGACTTATGTGGTTGCATACACATTTGAGAGACGTACAAAAATAACTTATAGCTGTTCACAGTCGGTTATTAAAATAGCGTACAACAAAAACAATGTTACTACATTACCTCTTGATTGTAGAAGTAGCTTATACCTATGTGCTTATATCACAAGTACTTATTTAATAAACACATCACATAAACTGTTTTTCAGAGCGCACCCTAAGGCATGAGAATATGCACTTCTAGGATTTATTAGTGGTTTGCATAAAGCCATGTACCTTTTATGCACTTTATAATCTTACTCATTTTCATATAGTATAGTTAAGAATGGGAACAAAATAATCAATGAAATATCTCTTAATTCTTATGCACACTGCACAAACTTTTGTCTTACCTGTTTCCTGCTTAATTGTAGTTGGAGATGAGCCTTTACTCAACTGTATGACATGTTTGAACCCAAACTCAGCCAAATGGGGTTCCATGTTTTCATCAAATACAATGTTGGTGGACTTCAAGTCTCCATGTGGTATAGCTGGGTAACATTCATGGTGAAGGAAGCAAAGTCCCCTTGCAATTCCAACTACTGTTCTGAATTTAGCTGACCAATCCCATTTCATTCCAATTTTCTCAGCCAAATTTCCATTTGGCAAGTAATCATGCAAAAGGTAAACTATTTTCTGATTATGGCAAAAACCCAACAATCTGATTAAATTCTTGTGCCTTGCATTTCCTAGCCTCGTTATAAATTCTGACACCAACTTAATGCTCCCTGTTTCCCATTCAATCTTCTTGACTAAAACTGTTATACCTGTAGGAAGAACTGCTTTTGTAACTGCAGATGATGGTGATGGAACTTGTGTATGTTCCATAGCAACAACACTGAAGCTTGTCAAGACATCATTTGGTGTGAATTGTGGAAGTCCAACAAATGACACTATTTTCCATTGACTCTTAAATCCCTTTCTGAGATGTAGTATTCCAAAACCCAATACCAGAAGGATTATTAGCAACCCTACAGAAAGTAAAACAATATGTGTAAGCTTCCAAGTGTTTTTGCTGCCTAATATTCCTACTGACTTAAAACACGATCTTAATGGTGCTCCACATAGCTCTGAATTTCCAACAAATGCACTGCTATCCATTAATTTGAATGACTTTCCTTTTGGTATTGAGCCCGAGATATTGTTGAAAGACACGTTGAGAAGTTGTAAACTTGATGAACTGCCAAACTTTTCAGGGATGAAGCCATTGAACTTATTGTTAGATAAATCTACAATTTCAAGAATAGGGATACTTGCAAGCTCCTCAGGTATTTGACCTGTCAAATTATTGTCAGATAATTCGATTGTTACAAGAGCTTGACATTTCGAAACACTTTTTGGGATTGTTCCAGACAAGTTGTTTCTACCAAGATCAACTGTTGAAATTGATTTGCAGGACTCAAATGAAGGAAGATTGCCTAAAAGTCCACAAGAAGATGCAGAGAAATTTTGAAGTTGTGGCAAAGACCAAATTTGTGAAGGGATGTTTCCTCCTAATTGCATATTACAAGAGACATTGAAATACTCCAATTGAGTAGCTTGAGAAATATCTAAGGGAATCCCACCAACAAAATTGTTCCATGACAAATCAACATATGTGATATCAGGAAGATGGTGGAATTTTAAAGGAATCTCTCCTGAGAATGAATTATCTTCTAAACGAAGACGGACAAGGGAAGAACAATTCGAGATCGAAAAAAGACTACCTGTGAATTTGTTTGAAAACAGGATAAGCTTAAATAGTACTCCACTAAGACAAATATCTGGCGGTATGCTGCCATTGAAGTTGTTTGTGGAGACATCCACCCATTTGAGTTTCGAGTTTTTGCCTAAACTCCTTGGGAGTGGTCCAGAGAAGCGATTGTTCCAGATGAGAAGAGTTTCCAAGGATGGTAGTTCTGCAATGCTTTCTGGAACAGTTCCACTCATGTCATTGTACATGAGACTAAGAAGTTTTAGATTCTTCAGCTCTGAAAAGCTTTCAGGAATTGACCCAGAAAGGAAATTATCAGAGAGATCTAAATCTGTGAGAGGTTTAATTTTTTTGAACTCACTTGGTATTGATCCTGTGAGCTGGTTTCTGAATAGAAAAATTGATTGCAAATTTGTGAGATTGGAAAGTTCCTTTGGAATAGAACCAGATAGATTAGCACCTGCTATGTCAAGATACTGAAGCTGGCTCATGTTACCTAGTTGAGGTGGAATGAAACCCTGATAAAAATTGTAGCCAATCTCCATGTGAGTCACTGTTACAAGGTTACCAAGTTCTGGTGGTATACTTCCAGATAGAGAATTCCCAGCTAGATGAAGAAACTCTAGGCTTTTGAAAGAACCATATTCAGATGGAATGGTTCCTCTGAAGTAACTTCCAGCTAGGTTGAGAATCTTAAGATTTTCCAATTCTGAAAATTCAGCAGGTAATCGACCCGAAAAGCTGTTGCTAAAGGCATCAAGTACAACCAAATTTTTTAGTTTAGGAATTCCTTTTGGGAATTGACCTGAAAAATTGTTTCTGCTTATATCTAAGCTTTTCAAGCTTGTGAAGTTGAAAATTTCTGGTGGAAGTTTCCCAGAGAAGAAATTATAGCTTATGTTGAAATCAATAACCTTTGTGAACACACTGAATTGGTTACCTGATAGTACACCACCTAGTTTCTTCATGGAAAGGTCTATGGAAGTTACAATTGAGTCATTGTCACACTTGATGCCAGACCAAGAACATGCATAGGACCTTCCATTTTCAGTCAAGTTCTCTCCAGAGGGCACAGCCCAGTCATGCAAGCTATTATTATCATCTATGAACTCAGATTTTAGACTGATGAGTGCTTGTGAATAAGGATCAATTGCTAAAGATGATGATAAGATGAAAGTAGAAAGGAGATTAATGAAGTAGAAGAATTTGAAAATCTCCATTGGAACTTGGAGAGAAGAAGGAAAGGTAATGGTGTCAGTATAATATAAGTTTATGTATATTTATTTTGTTTTGTGGTATGAGGATTGCATGGGGAACAGAGAAAAGGAAATGGTACTGTGCATGTGAAACAAGATAGATAATGACTGTTCTGCCAACAAGGATCCAATTCATATTTTATATAACATAAGGTGTGTCTAAATTCAACTACAGTTGTAAAGACTTTAATAATGGGTCCTTCCCTTATTGTTCTATTGTAGATGTTCTAAGCAACTTTGTAAGCTTAAAATCAATTCAGCTCAATATTTAAAACAAAAAATTGAATGAAGAGACATTTGAGTTATGATTCACTTGGTTCAGTTACCGTTGAATTATATGACAAAACTAAAAAGATTCAAAAGTAAAATCCAGTTTAACCAAATTGCTGTTCAACTAGTTTAACCCGGTTCAATACATGTTTAATTTGATTGGTTCAATAATACATGTTCAATTAGATTGTGACACAATCGAGATCAAGAAATCAGTCTAGTTTTTAAAAAATTGATTAAACTAAACTTTTTGGTATGAAAAAGAGAGAATGACTATTTGTGATTGATTAGTTGGTTTAAGAACACTATATAGTTTACTTTTGGGAGCAAGAGGGGACCCTGATGAGTTTATTTATTTGAATGATGTTTGCCATTAAGGAATAAAGCCTTCAAATCAGAAATAATCTTTTCCAAACTTTATTTTGGGGAGTATCCAATCCATCCTTTAAGTAGAAAAAACATCATGGTTAATTAAAACTGCTTTTTATCTTTATTCTGTGCCATGTGGGTCATGGATCAAATTTGTCCATATTCTCATTCTCATCATTGTATTGGACGTAAATCAACTAATGTGGTTAAATCTTTTGTGTGACAAAATTTGTAAATAGAAATTTGCCATCTACAGAATTTGTCTACATCTGGAGATTTTATTTAATTTTGCCTTCAAATATGTGTGTTCTTGTTTTTTTTTGTTGTCAAAACTCAAACAAAAACTGCTGTTGTTTTACTAGTTTGTCGCTTACCGTGACTCTATTCATCCTTAAATGCAGTGATTTTCTTTTTTTTTTTAATAAAATGTCATAATTGTGTGTTTCCATTTGGCAAGGCTATTGTGATATTCAAGTTTATGTGAGGGGCTATTGGATGGATCCGTCTTAATACCGATGACACGTCTAAAGGGGGGTATATAGCTGGTTGTGGAGGAGTGTTGCGGGGTGAAGATGGGGAGTGAGTATGTGGTTTCTCAGAAGAATTATGGAGTTGTGATTCGTATGTAGCTGAGTTTTGGGGTGCGTTTGAAGGTTTGAAGTTGGCTAGAGCTCGTGGTTTTAATAGAGTGGAGATTCATGTTGATTCTTGGGTAGTGGCCACTATTCTCTCTTCCTCCAAAATTTATTGCAACATAGTCGACGGTTGTTGGATATGAATTGGGAGGTCCGAATTTGTCATTCGTACATAGAAGTTAATGCTTGTGCTGACACACTAGCAAATATAGCTTGTGATGGAGGTTTCACTTTGATGTTATATGACCACTGTCCAGCTCAAATTAGTATGTTGTTTTTAGCTAATTTAACTAATATTTGTACTCCGCGTATTGTTAGGTGGTAGTTTCTTTCTTTGTTGGGCTTAGGTCCTCTTGTTATAAAAATATATATAAAAACATATGTGAGGGTGTGCCTTTGATTCCATTTTCTGGAGAACTTTCTTAGGCCACTCTTTATTGTTGAAGGCATCTAAGATTAAGATTAAGGTTTTGTTTGCTAAAAAATAATGAATAGTTCGTTATGCTAACTTATAACGAATGATTTATAAGTTAGTTTATAACTGAAAGCTAGTTGATTGAATTTGTAATGTTTGATAAAATTAATGGTTGAAGTATCTTATAAATATGAAAGGACATGAAAAAGTGTGCATTACTTTTTTCAATTAAGATTATAGGGGTAAAATTGAGATAAAAAGTGGTAAGCTTTAAGCTATATACTTGAATTAGCTTATCATAAACCGATATAAGTTCATAAAAATAAGCTATAAGCTTGTGTAAAAATAACAATTACCAAACAGGTCTTTTTAATCATACGAGCTTATAAATTATAAGTCATAAACTCGAATATATTTTATGAATTAAATGACCAATGTATTGCAAAAAAATATAAAATAAAAATTTCAATGACTAACTCTTTAAGCACATCTAACTTAAATGAACACGAAAGGTATTTGACATTTATTTTGATAGAAACTAGGAAATAATAGAGTATTTTAGAGAAAAAAATGTTTAAGTCATTTTTAAATATTCAAACATGTTACACATACTTTTTAAACTTATTTCAATAAACTTTTAAAAAGATGAATTTATATTGTATATATGAAATTTATTTAAAAGATTGATGGATTCTAAGATAAAGGTTCAACTAAGTCTCTCATCCAGTTTCCATATTCATTAGCACGCCTTTTTCTTCTCTCTCTAAAGAAAACCTTTTTTCTCTAACTTCTCTCTTAAGCCTTATCATCGCCGTATCCTTCCTCCCTCTTCCAAATCGTTTCTTCAAGATGTAGACTTGGTGGGTGGTGGTGCGACGAGGCCTCCCCTACCTCCACACCACCCTTGGTTCCCCGTCGGATTGGTCTCCTCCTTCCCACCGATGACCCGTTTTCCGGTGTCGCTTCCACAAGATTCTGTGACTCTGTTACCTGATCCTTTCGTGGTCTCGGTGTGTGGTCTTCTCTTGCTGCTTAGATGCGGTTTTCGAGATGGTGGTGTGGTGGGTTGGGATGTTTTGACAGTGGCGTCGTTTCTGTTTTCTACGGCGGCTGGAGTTATTTCTGATTCATGCTTTTTGGTGTTGGTCGGTGGATTTTTGGGTGGTGAGTTGGTGGGGTTCTTTGCAGGGTCGGTAGTGGTTCTCATCGTGTCGTCCTTCTTGGTTCCGGTCATCCTTTCTCCGCTCAAGGCTTTGATCTCTGGTTCCTTTCAGATCTGTTGAGATCTGCAGATTTCTTGGCTTCTGATTGGTCGCCTTCGCACCGGTGTTTTTGGGGCTGTTTTGGTGTTTATGTTCGTTTTGGTTGATTTGTATTGTGTGTTCTATTTGTATTGTTTGTATTGTGTTCTTGTTTGTTCAAAGACTGGGAGACATGTGACGTGGCCTTGCTTTGTTGTGGTTTGGTTACTTAAACCTGAAAGGGTTTGTTACAAAAAAAACCCGAAAGGGTCCGGCTCGATTAACCCGAAAGGGTCTGGTTACTGACATATTAGACTCATCCCTCGATCTTAGTTCTTTCACGTTGTTTGCTCGAAAGAGCTTTTTATGCTTATTGTTGTTCAGGGAGCTGTTGGCACTTGGATTTTGTTACCGTGTTGGCGGTCGATCCATTCGCCATAATCTCACTTTAGCCGCTCTATGCAGATGTTCTCTTTTCATTCTTTTTTGTAACTTGGTTTCGCGTCCATACGCGGGTTCGCTGGGTTGCGCCTGTGATTAGTGAACTTTTGTTAGGATAGATTAGAGTAGTTCCACTTAGGCTGTTTTAGCACTATGTATTCCCGTTTGGGTATTCCTGGGTCAGGTCCTATGTCCCCCCAGTCTTTGTACTCTTTTTCTTTCTATTTATTTTCTTTTCTTTTTGCTTAAAAAAATAATTCATTAGCACACCAAATATTATGTTGCATCCGCTCTCTCTTCTCCGCCAAACTTCATATCTCTCTCTGATGTACATAGTTACATATTTTGCAATTGAAAATAGATTTTTTTTTTCTTCTGTTAAACTTTTTTTTTCCATTGTTTGCAAGTAGATTTACTTAATCAAGTCGAATTAAAAAATAATAACAATAACTTAAGAAGATTCGTAATAAAGAGGAAATTTGAATATGGTGTGACATCTTAAGGGCGATGGAGCCATCCTCATATATATTAATTGTTTGATTTATCATTTATTATGATTCAATATTGTTTTATGTTGAATCACTCATGTGTTTGTATAAAAAAACTACCCTTGCTCAACTATTTTCTAGCAAAGTGATATAAAAAAAACTAACTAGTGTCATGCTATTGTTATGTTTTTTTTTAATCAACATAGCTTTTATCTTGATAAAGTACTCCTCTTGTGGAGAAAAATTGGTTGGGAGGAAAGTTCACGCATTGTGCGTCTCATAGATTTCTGACGACGATGGAAGTTTTTGTTCTCTTTTATTTATCCAAAATAATAATTTAAGAGACTTTTCATGATAAAATTTAAACAAGTACCAATTCTATTAAGGAGAAAGTTTAATATGGGATGTCTTCATAAATAGTCCACCATTAACTAGTATTAAAAATGTTTTTTTAGAAAGATAGTATTAAAAATGTTTAAAATTGCAACGACGACAAATATCATGTCTTGATAGTTGATTTTAATAGTTCTTCCCGTTTTACATTTGAATTAATGATTTAATTGATACTAGTTTGAATGTTTGGTCAAAATAACGGAAAATAAATATACAGCTAATATTGAATCAATATTAATTAATTTGATGACTTAGTCTTAGATATTAGAAATGTCATGAGTTTGTCACGAGTTTTTATTCTTAAATAATATTGTCAATTTCTGATGATTTTTTGTTTTTTTTTACGGAAGTCAATTTCTGATGATTTTATATCCATAGTGAACCAGTTATAAAAGTGGTGTTCCCAAAAAAAAACCAAAAAACTTGTGAAAGTGGCACCCAATATGGCAAGAGCTCACTTCCTATCAAGTAAAGTACATAGGACACGAATACCTTGTTTTTTTCTTTGGCTTTTTCTTTGGTTTCAAAATATCTCAGGGAGTGAGTACATATAAGAGTGAATCTCTTCATAAAAATTTATGAATAAAATCTGTTTGAGTTGATTTGGTAGTATTAGTTTAGGATTGTCAAGTTTGATTTTCTTATACCAATTTAGGTAGACTAATTTAACTTCTTCAAAAAAATTATGAATAATAACAATGCAAAAAAGAATTATGAATAATAACAATGCAAACGTATGCAACCCTTAGGAAAAATTCATTAAGGGACAATTACATCAATGTTTTGTTTTGTTTTATATTAAGAAAGAAAGGAGAAGAAAAGAAATACAATTCCATTTTTTTAAGCAAATCAAGAAAATACTTAGTAGTCACAAGTATTTAGACACATGCACATCAAAATACACATTATTTATTTTAAAAATATATAGTGTTTGGAACCACAGTAGAAATTCGTAGACATGAAATTAGGATGAAGCTACACATTATAGCTTCTATATTGATGTGCGTTAAAGCTTTTGGATGAAGAAACTAACACACTAATATTACTTAATTCTTTTTTGGGGAAAATTAAACAGTGTTCTGCGAGCATTGGTTAAACATTCAAAACAAACAAATTTGCATAAAAAAGTAATGTAATCATTATTTAGTCAAAAGTAACACATTATCTTTTCAAGACAAAAATTGTATTCATGAATTTCGTAACCAATGCCCCAAAGATACCGGTTAACCAGACTCATTCTTTTTTTCATTTTCTAGCCAGATGCATGTGTGCCTAATTAATATCTAAATGTTTGTGACTAGTTAAAACTTCCTTGAAAATCAAAACAGTTTGCATTGCTTAAAAAACAGATATACCAACAAGAGAGAGAAAGTTATTCATAGACACAATACCAAGAATACTCTTTTATATAAATTTTATCAATTATTTTTCTTTTTTAATTATTAACAACTTCCTTAACAAATGCCCTAAAAAGAATAGCACTACTGCTAGTTTTCAAAAGACATGAATAATTGTTATGTGACCGTGTGGCCTAGATGAGCACAATAACACATCTTTTAAGAAAGAAGTAAGGCAGTACTGTATTCAGTTGGACTAGATTCCCACCACTAGGGCCAAAAGATTAGGAACTCATTCTTTTGCATATATGATATGGTGCCATATCATAGAAAGCATAATCAACAGAATTATTAGCCAGATAATTGCGAGATTTATTGCCTCTTTTTCTTGATAAGTGGGGTAATCTTACTTAGGAAGCCACTGCTAAGCATCAAATAATAATGGTTTAATTTGAATTATGTGACATTTAGGAGGGCCATTTGGCCCTAAACTCACATAATGGGACATTCGGTAGATAAAAGAAAAATTAATAGCGAAAAGTCTACTTTGAACGCAAGCTACTTTGTAATGTGTCTAAATAATGTGCTAGCATGCTACTTTTCATGATAAAAGTTTCAATCAATGTTTGCTTAGAATAAAGGAAAATCAGTACTCCCTCTGTCCAATTTAACTGAGTTTTTCATTCCCTTGCCACTTATTAAGAAAAATATATTAGTGAAGGAGACAGAAAAAATAGTTTTAAGTGAATTTGGAGTGATGAAATTAGTATTAATTAAAGTTATAATTGAAAAAATACAATTAATATTGCATTGAAAAGTGAAATGAGTCAGTTATTTTAAGACAATATTTTTTTTACAAAGACTCACTTATTATGGGACAGAAGGAGTACTTTTCACAACAAAAAAAGGAAAGTAAGTTACTCTAATAAAATACTTACTCTGTCTAAAATTATAAGTAAAAAAATTCAAATCACACTTATAAGAAAACAAAAACATAAGAATTTGAAGTATAGTTTTTTATGTTTTCTTTGGAATAAGTTTCATGGGAAGATGTTAAAATAATATTCATTGGTCATTGATTATGGAGAAAATGGAAAAGAGAAAAAATTTAATGTAATTTGCATTTAATTTCTTGAGAATAAGCAAAAGTTTTTCTTGAAAAAAATTAATATAAAAAAAAACAAGATTAAATATAATAAAAGTTTGTCTTTTTTCTTATATTTTGGGACAAAGAAATTGAGTTTTTTTCCTTACATTTTAGGACGGAGGGAGTAATTTTTAGTAAGATTGTAGATTTTGTTTTTTTTTAAAAAAATATTTAATTTCTTAAGAATAGAAAATGAAAAAACATATTGCTCAAAAAACACATCAATATTCCTAAAATAACATTAATATAAATTAAGAATATTACTCTCTACAGTCATATTTATATGCAAAAAGAAACTTTTTAAAATTCATTAAATAATTAATGTATCTGATCTATATATGTAAATCAAGTACAATAGTAATTCAATAAATTTAAAAAGTTATTTTTTACTTCTAAATGTGATCGGAGGGAATACAACAATAAAATAATAATTACTCATATATATCTATACTACTAATAAAAGTGATACACTTTTATTTTGTGAAGCCTATTTTTATTTCAACTACCGCACCCTTCATTTTCCCTATAAAAAAAAAAAAAAAAAACTATACCCTTCATTTAAACTATTGCATTTTGGATTTTATTTTATAACTAAATTCATTTACTAGTTTAATCACATTGAAATAGGAATACTTCGAATATAATAGAAACAATATTACACACTAAATTTTTTTCTTACGCAATATTGGACACTAAAATAAAACTCATTTGCCAAATGTATTTAATTGTGGTTTATATTAAAATTCGTATCTAATTATACACACACTGTCACACACACAATCACAATAAAACAAGTGGATAATCTTAGTTCATCTGACAATGCTGAAATTGTTGCATTGGACATCTTTATTTAGGTTCAAACTCAAGTACCTCATAATTGTATGTGAGTTTTAGTTGTATTTACCATTTGTTATACGAATAAAAACTGGACAAACGAGCACACCACTTCCTCTGCAGAAAAAAAGAAAGAAAAAAATAGGAGAGAAGGACACTTTATCTTTCGGCTCGTCAATATGATATAACTACCTTCAAAATAAGTAAAAGAAATTAAAAAAGTCAAATGTATATTTGGTTCAATATTTAGCCAAAAAACAAAACTTTCTCAATCTGTTTTTCTTATATTTTGTTATCGAGAGTATATAAAATAAAATAAAATGGAGGTAATATGATTAGAGGAAAAGACCTTTCTAAATTTAAAATTAGGTAACTAAAGTTTAGCAAAAACAAATGTTCCAGCTAGATCAAACTAGTGTATCAAATCAAATACTTATTACATGCAAGAATCACATGCAAGGTGCTCTGCTCACTGGAACTGTCCTCTGTCTGGCATGGAATCTCTCATCCTGAGAGATAAGCTTGAAACTTAATTTTTTTCTCCCTCTTTTTTCTTTTCCTTTTTCCTCGTTACATTGTAACACTACAAAAAAAAATCAAATACCGTTGGTGCAACTAAAGAATTTATTTTAACGGTAAAAATTTAGTTCTTTAAGAAGAACTATTCTTATAGATTGATCGACTCTGTATTGTCTTTGCTCCATTATAATGATGGAATTGGGAAATAATCAATTCTTAGAGAAAATAACTAATTTCAGAACACCACTCAAGCTGACCTTAGAAAGGGAGTGTAGTATCTGAATTATGGTAGTTTGACACAAATTGTTAATATATAAAAATATAAAAAAATCTTGACAATTTCGGTAGAGATCCCAAAACCACTACCTTCTACAGGAATTATCAAAGGTTCAACAAAATATGATCAGATTAAATAAAAGTGATAAAAAAAATAGTTTGTGTTAGGTTGAAAAATTGACATTGCATTATACAAAACTTGATTTTTTTTATTTTTTTTGGTCAAGAAACAAAACTTGATTTTATTTTAGAGGAAAAGAAAACCATAACATTAGATTGCTTAACTCATAACACAATTTTAACGAAATCATCTTAAGTAATATATTCACCAAAACACACTTAAACTTTAGTTTTCAATTTAGATATATTTTTTTGAGAGGTGTTTTCAATTTAGATATATTTTTTTGATAGGCATTTTTTCCAACAAGAGTTCATTTTAACCGTTATGGTGGCAAAGGGACGTTCTTGGAACTGTGAGTGTCATGTGAGAAGTATTACCAACTCATATCCTTTTTTATAAGTTCGAAATGTATAAACACACACACTCGCAAAAGGATCGCGCGTGCACACACATAAATATAGAGCAATGATATTTGTACATCAATTTCATGACAACTTTAGTGACAACTTTGTTTTTCTCTATTCTTATTGGTCAAAAACAATGGAGAGAGAAAAAGGAAGAGTGAGGATAAGAACATGATGTGAGTATGAGAGAAAGTTGTACAAAAGTTGTTACAAAATGGTTGTACAAATATCATTTATCTAAATATATCATCGTATTTAGATAACCTTCAACATAAAAAGATACGTAATACTTTGAAGCCTCTAGCTAGTTGTTTTGATGATGCTTGTTTTTATATTTTAGTCTAGCATGATTATTAGATAAGTTGTATCTTAGAAATTGTTAAGGCTCCCAAGCTTCCGTGTGTCTCAAGAAAATTGCATTTAATTACATATCATTTGTCATGTCTTGTGTTTCCTTTGCATGAATCGATTCACATATGCTTGAATCGACTCAAAAAAGTTTCGGACTTCGTTTGAATTGATTCATGAATGGTTGAACCGATTCACCTTGTGTCATCTCAAGATTCAGTGAGTCGTATCACAAATGGTCTCTGATCTGTCCTGAATCGATTCATAATATTTTGAATCATATCAATCTTCATCATGGGCAGCTTTGAATCGATACAATTTTATTCTGATGCGTATCAATCTTCATAGCACTCTTGTTTTTCCCAGAATGTCATATAGTGGTTTGAATCGATTCACTCTTTTGTTGAATTGATTCATGTTGTTATTTTTGTTCGAAATTTTACTCTTCCCATCTCTTACTATATAAGCTCCTCTCCTCATAACTTCCAAAATATTGAATCATTTGCAACTATTCTCTATAGGTCTCAAAAACTCATTGCACATAAATTCTTCAAGATTAAACACTTTTCCTTAGAATCACTTTGTACATTGAGTCACATTGATTTTCTAGGGTGCTAGTAGGGATTGTAAGTTGGTTCTTTCAAGAAGATTGATTGGGCTTAATCAAGGCTTAATAGTGAAGTGAATAATCTCATTCCACCTCCAAAGGTCTTGGGAGTCTTTCTAACCGTTCTTGAAGTCGAAGGGGATTCGTTTACCGGACATAGCATCAAAGACTTGAGTGAAGAGTTCGAAGGGGTGCACGGGTAATTAAGGATTCGAAGATTCAAGGAGCACCAAATTCTTGTAAATGTATTTGTACTCAACATTTTTACTTGGTGGATGACCTTGGTGAAGGCGTACTTCATCAAGAAGAGTAGACGTAGCTTTAGCGAGGACGAGAAAGAGCGAACTACTATAAAAATATTGGTGTTATCTCTCTTTCATATCCTCTCATTATTGCATATGATAAATTGAATAATTGTTAGGATAATTGCTAGTGTTCATCTAAGTTGTTTTTCATCAAAAGTTAATCTAATTCGTTGAATTAGGTTCAATAAATTAGCTTAGATCAATTGAGTGCAAGTTCCATTCAATTCTTCAATATCATATGCATTTTGTTTTCAATTGATAGTTGGGTACTATAGTTCATATAGGTTTGGTATTGAAATTGTCTACCGTTTTGTAAATTGTTCAAGGCACATTAAAGTCTGATTGTTAATAAGATTTGTATTGTCAATCACTCAATTCTAAATTGAATCTTATTACACATAGGTTTATCTTTTTGCTTATTGTTATGATTGTTCGCACACGATTCCAATAGTTGATTTCGTTAAATTATTTTTTATCAAACTCCAGAAAAACCTTTTTAAAAAGTTATTCACCCCCCTCTAATTTACAATCTTATTGGACATATAGACCAACATACTCCTCGTTGTTTTGAAGGGGCTCGTAGTTCTTCTATAAGACCTAGAGCATTTGAAGCCTCCATTTATACCAACTACAAAGGGGTCTTGTGAAGAATTACTATATCTAGAACAAAGGTAATCCAATAACTCAGTAATTCTATATTTTATTAAATATTTATGACCCTTTTGTGCTTACTTAAAATTGCTTTTGTATATAAAGTCAAAAAAAAAAAAATGCTTTTGTATATTCTACTTGTTGAAAAAGCTAATATGTTGTATTTGAATTCTCCTAATGGTGTTGGTTTCTCCTACTCGGCCAATACCTCAAATTATTACGGATTGATCATCGATGAAACACATATTTCCTTCTTCTTCTTCTTGCATCCAAACAAACCGTGTTTTTTTGCAGCACGTTGCCTTCCGTGTTGACCGTTCATATAATCCTTGAGTTTTCAAAGTAGCCTCTTTTTATGAAAGACCAACGATGGACACACATTGTGAAGAAGGAAGAGGAGGAGAGAGTGTGATGATGTGAAGAAATGTGAAGGTTTGGATGCTATTTATAGGAAAATAATTTGCCTAGAGTTTTACCAACCATTAATTTGGTCAAAAAACGTGTTCAAATGAGTTTTACCAGCCATTAATGCTGGTAAAAACCTTTGAAAACGTATTTCTTGTGGTGAAGACCATTGTCCAAAAGAAACTGACACAGTTCGGATTATATAATCCGAAAACCTCCCCTGATTTCTGGATTATGTAATCCGAATTTTTCCGATATTAGGCCAAGTTGAAGGAAGCTGCGCACCTTCTCTGGGGTGAGGGACATTCCAGATTATGTAATTCGGAACATGTTTTTTTCATGCGGTCCACATTGCACAGACAGTTCCTGTGGTCCAGGACGCCTTGGGACCTCTATAAATAAGTGTCCCTGTTTTCATAACTAGAAAACCAAACCAAAAGAAAAAATCATGGAAAACTCTCTATTTAATTGGAACACCAAGCTACCTGATGTTTACTACAACGGGAGAAAACCATCCCATATGTTCATGATTGACACTGATGTCACCCTCTTCGGGTTAAAGGGTCGGCTGAACGAAATCAACCTTGAACTCAACTACAGAGACACACAGAGGATGGATGGTGTTGAGTAACGACATTCGTCGACAGTCTCATCCGGGAGTCTGTGGTTCAGCCGGATGAAGCTCATGAACGACGACGACGTGAGAACCATGTTCTGCATTTTTTGTCAGCACAACACTAGAGAACCGATCGAGTTGGACGCTTCGTTTGTCAGATCTATTGAAGAAATTAGAAAAAGTTTGTTTCGGTCCAGGAACTACGAAGAGATCAGGGCACTCCTAGACGCACCGAACGAAGAAATTAGTTTAGACGATCTATGATCTACTATGTTTTATTTTATTACGTGCATTATGTTGTTTTTATTACGTGTTTTATGTTGTTTTTTATTATGTGTTTTATGTAGTTGAACTAAGTTGTTATATGTTGTTGAACTTAGTTGTTCTGTTATGTTTTAAATAATATATGTATTATCTAAATTTTCATTATGTGTTGCTAAAATAATATACGTCAAAGATGTGCATATAAACGCTAAAATAACCAGAGATATACATTCGAGATTATGCAATCCAAATTTACATAGGGTGTAAGTGTAGTTCGGATTACATAATCCAAAATCCTTCGGCATAGGATTCTTTTGTATGGACTGTAGCGCCCTATTTCTATTAAAGCGATAAAACACACGAATAAGCATATATTCAAGAAATAGAAGCTACGTCATCAACAAATTTGTTTTTAGCATGCACATATCATTTCTCAACAGTCGCAGTGGATATAAATCATACATCTCCAAGGTATACATGCCATGAGATCAATATACATCATTATATTAAATCTCCAAATCCCGACGTATGGGTCAAATCTCAAAAACAAATAAATCCAACAAACATAAAGACCGACGTCCTAATCAGAGCCTAATCTAAGACTCCAAGAAACGATAACGGATATTAGCTCTCGCTATCCAAGCACTCACCAAAAGCAAACTACTCCTGCACTCCGTCTACCCATTCATACAAACAGGTAGGCGGTCAAAACCACTGGGGGTAAGTTTCACATCAATCATAATCAACACAAACTGTTTGACATAAACGAATCAAATTAAATCTCAATTAATTATCAGGAGCAATTAACTTTCATATGCATATACACACAACAATTATAAAGTCACGAGTATATATTCATCAAACACACCTACCAACAACCAACATCATCCACATACATCACTTAAGACTCATGCCAATATGTTATGCGCCTATATACGACACATATATGCATGTGGTACCATATCACCGACAACTAGATGCCAACCGAACATCTTATGTAAGAGTACACCTCCTCTTACGATTTAACTATGTAAAAGTACACCTGCTTTTACATTTCTCATATGACTCGATATGATTTATGATGCATGGACATACAAGCAAAAACCCAATAATGCAAAACCTTCAACATATACATCCACCAACAACAATGTAAAAGTACACCTTCATTTACATTGACCAACTTCAACAACAATTGCATTATCAAGTATTTACGTCCACACAATCAACGATTCATAATTCAAATAAGAGTCGTCATCGCATTATCAAAAAACATCCACATCAATCGTCCTATATATATATATATATATATATATATTAATCCACATCAACTATATAATATGGCTCCACGACTTCATACACTTTCTCACAATCCAAGTAAAGGAGAAAATACAACACTTTATGATAAACATCACTCAACATCTAACAATCATTCACATATCCTCATTTAATCATATGAAGCCATTCACGAAAGATTTGCAAGGTTCTCGGCCTTAAAGACCATTTTCGACAAGGTTCGTCTCTCATTTTACAACTTTAAAAATGATTGAAACAATTGAATCAAAACCAACTAAGCAAGGTCCAATGCCTCAAATATGTATACACTTAGATCACATAAGAGTGCAGTAGAGTATACATGTGTATTTTCATCGGCTAACTTCGACAAAATCATCAAAATCACAAGTTACGACAAGTTCGTATTATTTCTTCTATATTGCAAAACCAAATCATTTTCAAAACAAAACCAAGTTAGATTCAACAAGACATAGGTTAAATACTCTTAAACCTCTTAATTGAACTCCTAATACTTCTAGTTTTGAATTTTGGAAACCAACCATCAGTTTTGGGTCGACTTAGAAATAGTCATGCTAAGTTTACTTAAAATTTCTCCAAGACCTACTTGGAGTGTTTTCATCATAACTCAAAATCTAAAAATCATTTTGATGTCAAACCAAATCCATTGGAAAGCTAACATAATTATCTAAAATTTTCATGTTTACACCAAAAGCCAATTCAAAACAGAAAAAGGGCGTAAAATAGTGAAATACGAAGGATCTGGTTCACCAAAATCGTGTCACGATATTAGAAATCGCGGCGCGATTTTATTTCCAGAAACCACTGAACATTCTGCCAACAAAATCGTGTCACGGCTGCAAAAATCGCGGCATGATTTTGACAGCATCAACTCCAGAAATCAGCTTTTCAAGAAGTGCGTTTTCCACCATTTTGCGCATAAAATTCAAACCGTTAATCCGTTTTCAATGCCGTTTTCGTCTACGTGTTCCTGACACTTAGCTCTATCATAACCAATCAAAAAATTCAAGTTTCAACTATCCCAAAATAATTTTCCAGAACCTCACATAAACACTCATTCTTCAAAACGGTTAACAATCGAATTTTCACACAAAACTCCCGTTTTCTCCCAAACGACTCGACTAACACAACCACAACATGAAAACAGAAATTTTACTAAGTCTAACTCACCCAACAACACCAAAAACTTAGTCAAAAACTTCACATATCAAAAGTTCATTTTGGTCCTTCACATGAACAACTTAACACAAACATCACCAATGCAAACAACAACTTCACAAAATGGAATACCCATTGTACAATCAGCAACAACAACATATCTAGTTCATCAACAACCTCATGTATACATGAATTCATCACAATCAACATCAACAACACTAATTTATACCAATTTGAGCAAAATCAACAAAGTATACATACAAACATATATTGAGCATGTAATTTCATCATCAACAACTTGATTATCAACAAATTCACATACTCAAACATTACATCAAAATACAAGCACGAATTTCATCAATTAAATTCACAATTGATCACTTTTTACAATTAAGCACTTATGGGTTTAAGAAGAAAAAGAGATTATACAAAAGACTATGAATGAAATCTAACCCCCTTACCTCAATAAGCAATAATCCTAGCAAAAACTTCAATTAAGCACCTAGAATCCCTAACTCCTCTTGATTCTTCAAGCTTTTCTCTATAACCATCTTATCATTCTCTTGCTCTTTCTCTCTCTACCTATTCTCAAAATTTTGTAAAATGATTGTGTAACCCTATTTTCTTTAATGACTAATACTTATATAGTTCTTACACGATTGAGCTTAACCTCCTCAATGTCTTAATGGGCTCCCAACACTTATAAACTAACCTCCAAAGTTTCTATCTATTAACGGTTAAAATAATAATAATAATGATCACTTAACGGTTATAAAATAAATCACTACAATCCACTAGCAACTTAATAAAATAACAATGGCTCTCACCTAAGCATTAAAATAATCCTTATAGTGAAATTACTAAATTACCCTTACTCCCAAAATGATCAAAATACCCTTCTACACCGAAATCCACTAATCCTAACCCAAAATACACACAGAGACAATTAATCACATATAAGCACATAGAAACACACATAAATAAATAATAAGATAAATCTAGCGGAAATCGGGCTGTTACCGTTTTTCCTAAAAATAAAATAAATAAACAAGCATGATAGTAAAGAGTACATACTAGTTTAATGAAAGAGAGTTTCTACGGTACATTCGGCAATTCGACATGTATTGAATATTTGGTCTATAAATTAACAACTAAAAATGTGTTTGATCTATTTAAAAATAAGGAAGATGACATCACAACTCTTTGTTTTTTGTCAAGTAGCTTGGAACTTACACATTTTAAATGTGGAGAAGTGAGGTGTTTGAGATTCGAAGTTCGAACACCGACCCCTATATATAATATGCAATATCCATACTAACTAAGGCAAACTCACGAAGATAAATCTTTGTTCAATGCAATGAAAGTTTTTTATGTGTTGTTTTGTCTTCTGATGTGTTGTTTTATCTTGTGTTGTTATGTCATGTACTTTCCTTTTAGCAAATAAAAAACACCCTAAATTGTTTTTATTTTATTTTTTTTGTAAAAAACTATTTCCCATTATTTACGATATTACAACAACTATAAATTACCCCATCCGTTCCTTTTTAAGTGTCTTTTTAAGGTGAATTTTTCGTTCCTATTTAACTGTCTTTTTGGTATTTTAAGGGTACGATTTGTCAATTATACCCTTTTTTCA
>Ga0315914_1003660_pt1 | contig 23290 bp, 11 predicted proteins | sample MpolenodulesMG_FD_203920 | JGI IMG/M metagenome (GOLD analysis project Ga0315914, IMG submission 203920) | Medicago polymorpha root nodule microbial communities from Los Angeles, California, United States - elongated nodules | ecosystem: Host-associated > Plants > Roots > Nodule | place: USA...
CATGTCAAAAGAATGAAAATTATGTAGACTTTCAATGTGATAGGAAGAAATATGATTTACATTGATTGCAACTGAGTGAAGTTAACACGGTTTGTTGGTATGATTCTTATGGAAAATTGCAAAGTTTAGAATAAAATTTAAGTGGAGTGCAAAAGAGGAAATAAGAGAACCAAAATTGTGTTCTGTCTTATATAAATGTCGTGTCTTATATAATAACTGCGGCAAACACCGCAATTTCTGTAACATGCCGTTCTGAAGTTATATCCCTAACGAATCCGGATTATATCCACCGGATCATGTAATTGAGTATCTCGTAGTTATCTTCCTAACTGATTCGGTATATATCTACCATATGTTGTATAAAAGAGCAAATTCGATATTTTAGGGGGCCTTTGAAGATTTTAGGGGGGCTTAAAAAGCAACGTTCTAATCTAATCTTACCGTCTGCAGAATCTAAATAAGCATTGGGTCTTTACAATTGTAAGGATTAGCAATTCTTTATGACAATGAAGGATTAGTAGTTCTTAGTCTATCTAATTAATTAAAGTAAATTGATAATTTGGCCCGTTAAATTAAAGAGTACTAATAAATTTTACATATCTAAAAGAAAGGAACACTTATCAATTTAGTATATCCACCAAAATATTCTCTCTAAAAAACATCTATTAAAAGCAATAAAAAAATTCACATTATTAAAGTCTCTTGTTATATCAAAATAAACAATTTTTTAATTGTGTAATAATCATAAAATTAAGTAAATTAATTAACGGTTTTTAATTTAAGAGACTAAAGTATCATTATTGTTATTTAAGAAATTTTAAAAACTAATTTTTTTTATCTTTATAATTTTTTTTATTAAAGAAAAATGTTGATTTACTATACATTTTATTTTAGATCAAATTAAAGGAATCTCAACAAATCAAAGAGATATGATTCATAATATTTTAAAAATATATATTAAATAAAAAATAATTAACGGTCGTGTGATAAGACCAATTGGTTTAAAAATCCAAATTGATGAATCATCTGCTCAATAAATTTATCTATTTTCGAACAAAAGTCTTTCCCAAATGATACATGAAGAATTCCACATCTCAATTTTTCTTTTTTACCTTAATATTATAAAATTAGTGGTAGACAGTTAAATTCAATCAACTTACGAACAAATTGATAATGATATTATAAAATAAAAACAAACATAAATGGTTAATGAACTTCATAAAAAAAAAAAAAATTGTTCTGAAGAACTTGAATTCGATTCCGACATGAAACAATTTTTTAGACTTTACTTTACTTGTTGTCTGAACTTTGTATTACTACGGCATCTCCATCTGAGTGCGTACCAGAGGGTTCACATAAAATAAGGACATCTCTCGTGGAGCTCCGATATCCCGTGAGAAATGGTTAAACGACACTTTGGTAGTCTCTGCAACTGCATCATACCGCAATTAAGGTGTGATATTTAACAATGAGTACAACCGCATCAGACGATTTCTCCCGTATTTGTTCAATTATTGGAAAACAGAAATTTCAAGGGCAATTATTGTGAATTGCGCATTGAACTCGTCTGAAAAAACTGATGGTCAACATCCGCAACTGTCGTGTGATCTTGAAAAACATGTACAACCGCATCAAACAATTTATCCCATGTTTGTTCAAATCTTCTCATAAAAAAATTAACTAACCAACTCCAGTAAAAAGCAAACAACTAAGCAAACTAACTGTAAATATTAACAAACAAGCTCCTCAAGTTACATAATTCATTTAAAAGAATGAGGAAAAGAATCTCAGTTTCATGTAATTTATTATCACAAACACTGTCTTCCTTTCCTTCCAACTTAAAAATTCTTACTTCCTCTGGTATTAGACCCAAATATGATGTTAAAAACATGGTGTACAGAAAAGGAAAATCCCTCAAAAAAAAAAAAAGGAAAAAAAAACCTTGTATAGAAAACTAAACAAAAATATACAATCAGGCCAAAGAATCAAGGATTGGAAAATCACAATGAAGTGTCTGAGTCGGAGGCAGGCTTATGATTGGCAAGTACCGACTCTGAAGACTGATCAATTCCCTTGCGAGAAGCTTCCCAAAGTTGCTGTTCTATACCCAGCTTCCTCAACTCCAACAAATCTCGCTCAACTAGAAGGAAGCAGAATGAACAAAGGAGTTCATATACAAAACATTCATTTACATCAAAGCAATACAAATTAAACATTTGAGCACATAACTACACAATTCTCTCTTTGAATTTCCCATATTTGCCTCCTCAACCCAACAATAACATTACAGACATCACAGATATCTTACTTAACCAGTTTCTGAATTGCGGCTGATTGGTAATGTTGCAGATTCAAATAAGAAAACAAAATAAAATAGGAAGTACCTGGCCGGTTTGACCACAACTCAACTCACATGACCAACTCAGGCACAAACAGAATACAACTGAACATGGATTTGACAAAGCGTCAACTATTTGACACCCGTACATGCAGGAAATTTCGTTTTTGTTTACTACATACCATTAATATCACTAATTCCCATGATTGTCAAAAAATCTAAAATCCAAAATAGTAAGGAAAAAAACAAAGTAATACCTAAGGGATGAAATGATCTAAATGAAATTCAATAGTACTTTGTTGTTTCCCATTTGGTAGTCAAATATCTAGACACTCAGTATATCAAGTATTTTTAGCTCCCTTGTATTAAATAACTCGATGCCATTTGCAAACAAAAATTCATAGTCATGCATATGGGGCAAATGAGCAATGCGGAAACTGTCATGCTACACTAATCTTCTAAATATTTTTAAATAAAAACCATTTAAATTCAAAGGGTAATTAGAAGAATTCAAGGTTCCTGGTGCCGTCGCTATAAAAATAACTGCTCATTGTCAGATGCGAAGATGGTTAACATAATAAGTACTTCAAGTTTAGATCAAATCAAGCCTAAAAATGAGGTTGTTTGACTAATATTTTCATCTGACCTTTTTTTTTTGTGAACCTCCTCTGACCTATTATCCAGAATAACTTTCTAAAATGACATCACAATCAGCACACAACTCAAAAATTATGTATATACTAATGCCCTTGTACCGGTAGTTTCAAACACCATTCACTAGTAGCTAAAGAACACATTACTCTCTTCAGAACCAGAAAAGAAGATGATAAGAATGATGAGCTTACCATCAACAGCATCATGTGAAGTTGGTGACTGTCCACTGCGGGCAATCCAAAACCGAAGCCTGTCTTCTGCAATATCTTCCTCCACACCATGAAATAAAGCTCTCCTCCAGAAATAAGTTAACCACGCCTGCAAATATTTGTAGCTAATAAATTGGTCATCCAAAACATGATTATAAGAGCGTCCACTCAATATCTTATCTCAAGGATTGTAGTTAATGAGAAGGAAAAAAAACAAAAGATCAATCCACTGAATTTCCAAAAAAATAAATCTGACTTCAGCAGAGGGATATTAAAAAAAGAACGCAAATTTTTGTCAGATAACCGATTGCTGATTTTAAGAGAACATTTACACAAGCTTTAACCACAACACTAATGCTAGTAGAAATGAAAATTCTGTAACAACGTTTTAAGGACAGGTATTACAATTTCATAGATTGCATCGTACAAAGAAGCAACCAACCTCTTTGAAAAGAACGTCTTCGGCTTCCTCTTCACTTAATTCTGGAGGAAACAGATAACAGAAAATTAACAAATTAACAAATTCCATACACATTTCCATTTATAAATTAACGGCTAAATGCAGCCATGTCTATCTAATATACAAGCAAAAATACACTGGTAGCCAGTGCCTCATACATAAAGCTTATCCCGTAGAAGAAGTAATTCCATAAATAATAGGTCGTGTATATTGTGTGTATTTGTCCAAAGTCAATCCAAATTTCCTGGCCCCCACCAATCGAAAAGAAGAATAATATAGAGAAGTTACTGAAAAATATATAAGCAACATTTTAATAGTTAAAGGCTCTAAGAAATCGTGGTTGGGTTTTACACAACCCCACAAAACCGGCTTGTGAGGTGAGGATTGCCCCCACTTATAAACTCATTGTCAGACCATCTCTTATCCAATGTGGGACAATTTAACACACCCCCTCACGCCAACATCTGGTGGAGAGTGGATATAAATGATGGATGGCCCAATGGATCTTGAAGGAGGCTCTGATACCATCTTAGAAATCATGGTCGGGTCTTACACAACCCCACAAAACCGGCTTGTGAGGTGAGGATTGCCCCCACTTATTAACACGTTGTCAGGCCATCTCTTATCAGATGTCGGACTATTTAACAAAGGCAAACAAATACATTCTATAATGCAGATGGTCATGGCCAACCTAGACACTTGTAACATTTCACTAGGGTTTTTATATCTACAAATTTAACACCACTAAAGCACACCAAATTAAACACAATAAAATCATAAATCCCATCCCATACTGAAATTAAAAGAATAGGTAACATCAAATGAAACTAAAAAACCAAAGCTGAAAACTTAATGCTTACCAAATGCTTCCAAATATTTAGCATCACCAGGTGATTTGGAATCTGAAAATAAAATTAAAACAAGCAAAAAAAATTATAATTCAAATCATCTTCTACAAAACCATTTTGCTTTGGAACACTAACATAACAATAGATGTTGAGAAAATAATTAAAAAATGAGCGCATGAATAAGAACAAGGGCAGCCCGGTGCACAAAGCTCCTGCATACACAGGTCCGGGAAGGGGTCCCACCATTTTTGGTGTATTGTACGCAGCCTTACCCTGTGTTTTACACAAGAGGTTGTTTCCAAAACTTGAACCCGTGACCTTTCAGTCACATGAATAAGAAAAATACAAAATATAACCCTCTCATTACTAAACTCAAAAAAAAAAAAAAACTCAAGATTCTGGTACTGGTTTCTATCACATCTACATATGACAAATCGTTACACTAAAACACCGCCTCAATCAAACAAAAAAGGAAACGAAATAATCCAGTTAATATGGTAAGAATTGTACCAGCTGCAGGTGGAATATAGATAGGTGTCACAGATCAAATGAAAGAGTTAAGACTGAGAGTGATCAAATCGATTAACCAGAAGAGTAGAAAAATAAGATTTGAAGAAGACATGATCATCGTACCTAAAACAGACTGCCGAATCAAATTTGGGCGTCTGTGTTGGGCTAATGCAAGCACAACGGCATCCTCAACCTAAAAAAAAAGAATTTTATTTAAATATTGATAGGAACCGAAATTATGTGTGGAAGATACCAGCTCCTTACAATCAGAGGTATCCCTCTGTACGAACACAAACAACAAAACAAACAAATAATCAACTTAAATAATATTCATTAAGAACCTTCAAAGAAGCAAGTTCCCTCAAACCCATCTCAACTGAAAGCATACTCTCTATGTTTCCTTCCCCGGCAAGATCATTTATATCACGAACAGTTTGGCTTCTATCTGAACCATCAGTACCTAGTCCATGCTGTTTAATTAGATGTACTGTAACTAATTTAAGAGATAAATAATTCAAACTAAAGTTTAGAGTACCAACTCATGCTCACTTTTGTTCCAAGATTCATCCTTAGCCTTTTGTCCAGCAGAGATGACAAGTTCAAAAGGAAGAGGAGCTAAAGAAGACCAATGTTCATACTTGGACTGTGCTATATCTGCACATATGCCTTAAAAGCATGGAAGTAACAAGCCACATAAATTATAAGCACTCATATCTTAGCAGTAATAGATGAACAGACCTTTTCAAAATATAATTCACGTATCTTTGTAAGTTGTGTTTTTTCAGATCAAAGAAAAAATAATTAATTGAAGACTGAGATTTTCTTTTTCTGCAGAAAGTAGAGAGCACAAGTTGTTACCATGTTTTACAGAAAGACCCCAGTAGCGAGCAAGCCAACATCTCTTCAGGACCACTTCCTCCTAAAAGACATAAAAAAGATGAATTGAGACCGACGGAAAAAGTAAATACTTGTTAATTCTCATTTTAATGAAAATACTGACCATTTCTTCTTGGGTCAAAATCATTCTCTGTGTCATTGATCGAAGAGCCTTTGCTTCGGCTTCGGCTTCTTGCCGTTGTTCCTCTGCTGCTGCAGCGTCATCTTTTAGGTTCTGAACAAAGAAAATAGAAGCTATAACTTGTGCCAGAGAATATTGATCAGACCAGGTACGTGGTACAACTAAAACATGAAAAGAAATTCATAGTTCCTTCAAAACTACCTGAATTTCGACACGAAGGGCTGTGAGATCCTCATCCCTTTCATTCTGTGTTTGTTTTGCAGCCATGAGAGCAGCCTGTGACAAAAATATTGAGTACTCCAAGGATATTCTTTGAGTGAACCAGCATTTACGAACTTGTTGCTCAAAACACACAATTTAAGAAACAATATAACTGCAACTGGAAACAGAGCTTTAGGTACAAAAAAACAAGTTTATACAACCAGCTGCAAAACTGCCGACAAATCATGTCCCTTTACCCAAATATGCATACATGCATCCTTCTCAATAATACTGAATTAAAACTTGAAGAGCTAGTATAGTGGCTTATCAAGCAAGGGTGATCAAGCACTTAAAATTTCTTATTATCAATAATTTCATTCTGCCATGTCTAATACCCATTCTTAGTGCATACCTCTCTTTGACGCAAAGCAGCTTCTTTCCTGCAAATATACCAAACAAAAGCCATGAACAAAAAAATGAACAAAATAGTTTCAGATCCGACCAGCATGTAAGGGAATTTAAAGCTAGGTTACCTGCTCAGCAGTTTAGCTTCCAGGGATACACCTTCTCCAAGAGAAGCAACCTGCCAAAACCAAAACGAACAAGGATACACATATCAGCAAACATAGCATGCACAGTGAAAGCTATAAAAACGAAGCAACTTTTATATGTTAAGTAGATCTTATTTCATACGTGTACAAATCACCAAGAACAAAAGCATAGTGATTGTGCAAAATATGGCATCTAAACTATGGTATTGAGATTTCTGTTAGCAACCAGAAAAGTGTTTACAAGGATTTCCCCAAACAACCGTGAAACTTAGTTAACTTCTGATTGTTCCAGCATGTGACCCCGTCTGTACAGTTCCTGCTATGTAATCTCCAACTTCATAACTGTTAGTGTAACTGACCCACAAACCTCCTATTGTTTATTCTTTCTTGTGTACACCTTCCAGACCCTACTTTTATGCTCAGGCATATGCCTAACAGTTTCAAAGTTAATAAGTAGCAAATAATCTCACCTGTTTCTCGAGTTCCCGGGATCTGGTCTCCACTTCTTGGCGTTTTTCCTCTGCTAGTCTTAGCTGAGTATAACCACGTGTTTACATTCAACATCATATGAAATGAATAAGAACTGATTTGTTTCGGTGTGAGAAAACATACCTTTTCTAATAAAGCATCATTCTCTTCTTGTAGCATATCAAGCTGCAATATCAATAAGAATCAGCTTTAAAACTCATCATTTAAGAATTGCAATACAAAATCTACTTAAAGCTTGAGAATTAACATAACCAACTACAAGGATCATCAGATTAAATTTTTGGAGACAAATTGAAGCATGTAAATACTATACTTCGTCACGGAGCGCAGAAGCTTCGCGCTGATCTCCCGTGTCTTTGGAGTTAAGTTGCCTGATAGTGATGTCTGGTGGAAACCTGAAATCATCAACCAATGATTAAAATTCAAAGATTGAGTCAACAGTAATACCTAATAGCCACAAACAACTGTAGTGCAGTACACCTACACACTGATATAGATAGATATATGATGTCCATAAATAAAATACAGATTGAGATCATTCATACATAAAAATGAATCAATTGCATGCACATGCAGAGGTAATTTTTGACTAAATAAAGACTAGATCCCAAATACTCAACCACCTAATAAATCTGATCAGAAAATAAGGAGCAAGATGGTAAAAGATAATTCCTCTTATATATGTCCAAAATAAATAAGATAATGATAAGAGAAACACACTAACTTCGACTGAATCACTGATGGCTCAGTTTACACTGGATGTCAACCCACTCTATTACTTTTATTTAGAGAACAGAGTGTTTTGAACCTTCAAATAACATCCATTACAACAGCTTCCAATCTTTTGGATTTAGTTTGCGAGTTAGGAAGGGAGGGAAGGCAGGTCTTTGGGTGGAAAGGACAGAGGAAAGGGACCGGAAATGGGTGATAGTCCCCTCATCTTGCATGAGAGGTTTACTTTTCTCCGTATAATTATAACCCTCCAATATGGGTGAACCCAGAAAAAAATATTTAGGAAGGATTTTATAGGGTTTTGGAAAATTCTCTAAAATCCTTTTCCTCTTTTTATAGTATCTCAAACTAAACAAAATATCAAGGGAAAAATACAATCACCTCCCTTGAGGTTTAACTAAATGTTACTCACACCCCCTCTATTTTCTTATTTAGCATAAACCTTCCCTGCCGTTAAACTTCAGTCATCTTCTGTCAATTTTGTTTTTCAAAAAATTATTAAAGCATACTTATCAAAATAAAAGAAAAAATTACAGCACTCATCCACATCTTCACATGATCGCTTTCTAAATGGGATTTTATATCATCCTCGCCTAAATCACTTGGTTAAACTATTTCGTTCTCTTTCTACGTTGGATTGATATCATCCTCACCCTCTTGTTCTTTACATAAGGGTATTTTTTTGGTTCTTTACACAAATGGAGATGACATTATGCATAACACAAGAAGAAGGGGTCATTGGATGAAGTAATTGATGTAATTGAATGATACTGGAAGCACATTTTGGCAACTGTGTGAGTTAATAATTTGATGTTAGTGAGAGAAGAATGCCTTCAGCAGTGGAAAAATCACTTGAATGTTCGAAGAAAGAGCTACCTGAAAAAATTAGCTTTCTATTTTTCTTTCTACCTGACAAACAAACGGTGTTAAGCATTGTTGAGGGAGAAGGGATGATTCTCTCTATTTCATAAAAACTTAAGGGAGATTAGTGTGTATTTTTAAAATAGAAGGGGTGTTTGTGTCGTTTAAAGAGACTTCAGGGGAGGTAAGAGTAATTTCCCCAAATATCAATCATAAGCATTCTCATTCCTCCCCTCCAATAATATTCTCTCAAACAAGGTGAGCTATTTATCTCTCTTTTCCTTCTCTCCCCCAACTCCGAAACAAACCATAAAGATAAATATTTCAAAGGTTCATCGATTATACAGTCAAACCCAACAAAAACCGTATTATTTATAGAAATTTCAAACAACAAACAATTGTAAGTAGTTTAACAAGTGTTTTGCATGTCCATGTCTAGCTCTTCTAAATTTATCATAATTCAGCTATACAGTGTTATAATACAAAAACACAAACTTTACAAGGATATTATAATACTATTATTAGCTCAGCCTGAAAGCTCTAGAAAACACAAAAACTTGCTAATATATGCCGCAGCTGAAAAACTAAAACAATTAAAGTGATTAAAAATTGCTCATTTACCTCTTCTCTTTATTCCTGATTGTTGGAGGATCAATCGGGGGTACAGCCATAGGTGTTCGTATAGTTGATTTCGGAGGCGGCACCACCGGTGCTGCTGCTGCTGCTGCCGATCGAACTGAAACCGCTGGTCTTCCAGCTGATGATGAACGAACTGATTGAGAATGCTCTACAAAGTTCCGACCTAACTAATAAAAATATCAAAATCTTATTAGCTCAACCAGAATTTTGAAACAAAAATTAGAATAAAATGCATAATCTACAAAATAAATCCATAAATCAAATCAGATCTCACTTAATCACTATTCCTAGCATCAAATTACCAACAAAAGTTCACTAAGCTCAAAATCATGGTGAATTCCGATCATTATTTTTTTCTCCACAACTCAAAAAACGAATTCATGCAATTAATCGCGTAATTGAATAAAAACGGCGAGAATTACCGCAGGAGAAGGAGATCTATTCGGTCTCGCGACGGAAATCGGAGGGATGGAGTTAGCATTAGCACTAGAATTTCTGTTACTGGAGAAAGAAGAAAGAGCAGAAGGAGGCGGAGCACTGTAACGGAAATCGAGATCGTCATCATCGTCATCGTCGTCGACGGTTTGAGACGCCATGACGCGAGCAAGACGCTGCGCCGCGGCTTTGGCAGCGACGTTTTGAGTGCGTTTGATGGTGGAGAGACCGGTGGAAGTAGGACCGAGACGTGATTGAGGATGCGCCGGCGACATCACCGGCGATGATGAGCCGGTGCTGCTTGAATTGCCGCTCCACTGCCGCGTGTAGACTGGACTCTCGGTTCTTCTCCGGTCCATGATTGTGAGGAATTTATGTGGAGAATTCTGCGGAGATTATGGTGGATTTTCTCGGAGCGAGATTTTCTCGAGAAAATCAAAGGAAAGTTTGTAGAGAAGAGGTGGAAAGTTTATTCCGTTTGAATCGTGTGCTGGAATGTAGGACAAAACGACGCCGCTTCTTTGTGTAATAATTGGGTTCGCGGGAGAGAGAAGACTAATGTCTACTCGGAGAGATTACCAAAAACGTGTAATGTCCTTTTTTATTCAGAGATTATTACAACAAATCATTTTTTTTTCACCAACATTAAAAAGAGAGAGTCGTTTATTTTGGCGGCTTCAACGTGAATATTTTACCAAAGTTTCAATCATGAATGTGTAATGACTAGCTGTAATAATATCAAAATTTTAAAATAGTCTTTGATTATATATTATACTAGATCATCTACCCGAGCTGCCGCACGGGTCATATGCTTTTAAAAACATAATTCAGTGAATTATATAATATACGTAATTTTAACGATAAAATACAATTATTTAAAGGGACGCAAAATGTAAGAATTAAAGATATATTTAACCTTTTTTCAATAAAGAGTCAAGGGTATTTGTCTATATTCGCAATTTCTATGAGGTTAAAGAAAATTATCAATTTTTTTCTCCAACTTTTATCAACTTCAAACAAATAGGTTGATGATACCATATTTAATTTTAGGGTCTTGTTAACGAGTGTCTCTGGGACACTCTTTAAGCATTGCAAATTTAGTAATTATTCTTTTAAAAAGTCAACTATTACAATTTTCAATACATTCAATACACAACTTTTCATTTAAAACTTACTATTTAAAGTGCTTAAAGAGTGTCTCGGGGGCACTCATTAACATTTTCCTTAATTTTATGAAAGAAAATGTGTAGATGAAAATATGGTAAAAGCTTATAATCTGAATTGTTTAAGTTGCACCTAGGGGTGTTTGTGTGATGATTTTATTTGATTTACAAGTAAAGGAGCAGTACTTAATATGTTTTTTTGGGGAGTACTTATCAAGTGATTATGTCTGTTTTTTTCTTCTTCTGAAGGAATAAGTGATTATGTCTTATTGTTCCTTTCGTTTATATCACTAATTATAATTAATGATTGATTATGGTTTATCTTCGGTTAAAGGTTAAGAATTAGTTGTACCAAAAAAAAAAAAGAATTAAAAACATATTCACTTGCAACTTGAATTCTAGTCCAAAATTTAGCAATTGAATTCTATTTTCAATTTAGTTAGTGGTTTTCCCTGCATGAGATTTGACTTAATCTAAATTTTATTCCATTAAAAACATATAGTTCTTAAAAAAATAAAATAAGAACTATAAAAATTGGTAGGAAAAATAGTTTGCGTGAAAATAGTACTACTTCAAACTTAATTTCAAGCAAAAAATTGCATATATTTGTTGGACTCATATGTAAGTAAAAGTTGGGTATTCTATTTATATTTAATACTACTATTCTAACTTCTAATTTTATTATGTTGTGCGTGCTAACGGCACTCTTTTTTCAATATTTTATCTAACCCTTATTCTCTTATTGACTTAAATTAAGGTGGATCTCATATTTTTGAAATAAATTTCATTTAAAGTGATAAGATATACATTAATTTCGTCTAATAAAAAAATGAGTGTTAGAAAAACAACTGAAAAGATAATGCCCCTAACATTCCTTTTATTAGGAATAGACTAGTATATTTTATACTATTTTATATGAAATCAAGACAATGGATTTAACTACCATCCTTAATAAATGTGAAATTATATTTTATATTTTACTTGTTGGAGTTTTTTGTTCATGGTTCGCCTGAATTTTATTCCTGACTACGCCATTGGATCTTATCACTTCTCTTCGAGGAAAAGTTGTAAACACTTATTAATCAAGCAAGAACTCTTTACTATTCCCCAGCATGATCAAAACACAAGAGAGGTGAGTGGACATCCATTTTATTTTACAAAATGATTTCTTTCAAGCGATGAAAACAACAACCGCAATGTAATAATACTTTCAATATATAAAAAACTAGAGACTTCTTGCATGTCCATTGCACCACTCAAATGTACCAAACTCATGACTATTTTCAACCTGTCACAAGTATGTGTTAGACCTACTAAAGGCAACCAAAGTTGATCAACTAAAATTTAACTGCCATAAACAACACATCACCTTTCAGAAGAAACCAATCTTGTACTTAGTTTGTGACCAAGTAATAAACCAAACAGACCATTTTATTTTATTTAAATATTTTAAAATGCCTGCTGACATTTAGAATCTTATACCGCGTCAAGGGAATCAGCACCAGTTTGAATCTAATCTTTATGATGATAAGTATTTATGATTATCATAATCTTGTTCAAATATGCAGTTCCATAAATATTAGTTGATGGTGACTGCTTGGTGCTAATTCATCTTGTTAGCGACTTAGTTTCTGATATAAGAATCAATTGACATATAAAGAAGTCACTCCAGTTAGTTTAGATAGAAATACTAATCTGAATGCCAACTTGAGTTAGCACTTGGTACTTTGGTAGGACCACTCTCAACTTGCACCACTTTGATTTGAGCTCGATTCCATTGTTCTCTGGTACTTGTATAGACACGAATATTTTTGCATAAGTTGGTAATTTTTTCTAACTTTCTATAGAGACGTGTCTCATTCAACTAATTTAATTTTTTTCTTACAGACGTGAGTAGTAATGTTATTATTCCAAAAGTGGAATCAATTATTTCACCAACTTTTTAAACTGGCCACTTGCGCAACAGTCCACATATGGAAAAGAAAACGTAAAGCGAAATTCAACAATGGACATAAATTATATATACAATGGTTCATATAAATTATGATGAAGTATGATGAACAAACCTTATAAATAGAGACATAAATAGCGAGGAAGAAATAGAGAGATAATGAAAGCTGGTAAATTGGCTTTTACAAAGTGGTCCATGAAAATAATTAATATCAAAATGATCCCTTAAAATTGTCATTAATTTCAGGCAATTTAGCCTTTGAGATGTGGCAAATATGTGGAACACAGCTGGAGTTGCCATATATGCAATCATTATCCACGTTGGATTCATGAACGGAGCAAACTATCAGAAGGACTGAAATGTCCATCATCAATCTTTTTAGTGGCGAGGGTAAATGCCCCGTACAATTTTAGTGGGACAAAATAACTATTTACTAAAAAATAAACTACAAATTTGTCAGAAAATGAGGTTACCAAACAAATCTTTTTTAGTTATCTGAGCTTATAAGCTACAGTATAAACTATAGCTTATTGTGCTTGATAAACAAACTCTTAATCTATGCTTTCTCTTCTAAATGGCAACAATACTTCCCCAGTGCTACTTTTGGACTGAGATTAGTATGAACCACCTTAATCTCTCAAAAGATTGGAGTGCCCCCATATCAATCGTTTACAGAATTCTTGACGCAAAAAAGAAAAGGAAAAAAAATCCCCAGAAGATACAAAATTATTAGACATTGATAGATTCATGAAATAGCTATCTTTGGGGGAAAACAGCTCTGCAACAAACTTACTCTTCCTTTAAAATAAAAATAAGATTTGACACTACAACCCAAAACCGAAGATCGATTGTTTTTGCCTTTTGGGATGGGGTTACTTTTTGATATAATACGATCTTCCTCCACTATCCGTTGCCAATGTAGCTTGTGAGTTAAATGCCTCGGATGCCAGAGCAGAGTAGTACCCTTCCAAGTGTTGACAAAAAATTAAAGATAATTTCTGCAAATACCTCTCTGAATTGGAATTAGACCTTCCACCAATATCTGATTGTGATCAGACTATTCCCCTTTGATAGAATTCTTATTTCATCAAATGTTTTCTCACATAATTTTCTAATAAAACCTTCAAACTAGCCTCCCTGTGAAACCGAGCTGCTCTTTAATGCCTGATCCTGACCTTGGTGAAGTGGGAACACAGTATCAAATACAATTCTTGCAAAAACGTGTCTGATTTCTTGTATATCACCATTAGCTAAGGACTCATAATCAATTTTCATGCCTTGCTTTGACAGAGATTTCTTAACAGCACTCCTTTTCACACATTCGAAAATGTTGAATGCCTTTACGTACAATTCTAATGGAATGAACACCTGTCAAATTGACGTAAAGATTTAGAACGCAAATCAAGAAATATTCATACATTAATAAGGTTATTAAACTTGTAAAAAGATGTGGCAAAGAATGTGAGTGAGAGTGCTCTCTCATTGTGAATCGTACCAATCGTGATTTTCACGCTCTCTCTCTCTCTCTACATTTTTTACCCATCAATGTGAGTGCCATTGGAGAGGAAAATGGAAGTCTCGATTTAATTGGATGATTAATAATAGTTCAGGTATATAGCATTCTTGTGCAAACCATGTACTGGATAACATCATAAGTATATACATAAAAAAAGAAAAAAAATGCTCACTAGGTCTGAATGAGGGGCTTGAGGATAGTCGGCCATAGCCTGAGATACAAAATGTTCATCAGTCATTTGCAGCAGTGTCCCTCTAATAGACTCTGCAAGATCCCTAACCCCAGCTTCCAATGCCTTTGCATCCATACCAGAAGGATCTAATAATTCAGGAAATCTCATATCACGTGGCTTGTTTATCATCCCTGCTATTTTCACTGCTTCCAACAAATTCCCACCATTATGGACTGCAAGGCTAAATGCAGCAACCACCAGAGGGTCCCTTGGTTGATCACCCAATGCTTTATGCAATGCTAGGATTGCAAACCTGAAAACATAGATTTAGCTATGAACTTTCCTTTGTTGATCCACTTATAGTGAGATTGTTCATTTTAGTGTGTACTGACGTCTAAGTAACCGTGTTCCACAAAGACTCAGAACAGTCAGAATTTAAGAAAAACAATGTCTAAAATATAGTCCTACCAATGACGAGAATTGGAAAGGAAAATTTCAATCGTACTATAATTGCCAAAGGATTTAGACAAACAAAAGCTCCAAAAGTATCTTTGAAATACTTTTTATAGAACAAATTTGTTAAACTAAAAATCTAAAAATATGTAAATAAACTAATAGCAAAAGGATCATTATAGAACTACAATTGCTTCATAGAAAGAGATGGAGATAATTGAAGTAGACGTTTACATTGATGACAAGCATAAAGAAATAAAAGTTAATTCACGAGACATTTCCTCAAAAACATAGGGAGAAAGGACTTGTAAATTTAGAATCCGTTTGTTTCAGATAATTATATTTTAGAAAGAAAAAAAACACTTTAAAAAAAATGTGATCACTTTTAAGCATATAAGCTTTTGAAAATAATTAAAATCTTAACCAAAAAAATAAAACCTGAAATTTGATTATAACGAAAAGCTATTTAAGACAACTTCCAAAAAATAATTTGAGTATAACCAGTGTGATAGATGAGAGATCATTTTGAAGAGTGGTTTTCCTAATTGTAACAAACACAGATTAGCTTCTGGTGCACCTATCACTAAAAAAAATAATAACTAGAATACTTTTATGTAAAAGTCGTTTTCTTACTCCAAAACAAAAAGGGTTATAAATTCACGTCTTCAAACATATGCCATCTTATAACACAATGACGTGATCTTCAAAGAAATCTTAATTGCAATTCTAGAGAAAATTATGAAATTACACATTATGTTTATCACTTAATTCAAAGGAGGCACAGAAGATAAAGGCAATTTTGTTGCAAAAGTCTTACCATAAGCTGCCATAACATGGACGGTTTGGAGCCAAAAGCTTATCTAAATTAGAGAAGAGAGACTGCAATGAAATTCCAAAAGGTCGGAAAAAAAACTGTCAATGTGGTGCAAATATGATACACTTATTTTGAAATAATACCCAAGAAATACAAATTATTTTGCCATGATTAGTTTGATAAACCACAAAATCGGAAGGATCCTCGCCATAGCCCGACACCCCATCTCATTACTTGGACAATCTATGTTTTTTGCCGAGTGTATATTTGACAAGTAAGAAAGCTTTAATGAAAAGGTAGGAATACAATTTCTCAACCTAAAAGGATTTGGTAGGCTTGTAGCAGAGAACTTTAAAAATCAAACAAGAATGACTGTGTTACAACTTAATCAAGGTATTGCTAATGTGTGTACGTGCCTATGCTGCATGTAAGTGCGTACATATCATATTCTAGTTTAAGTCATATGCAAGGATCATATGAAATGTTGTACAGAATTGTATTCAATTCCGAACAAGCACATGTTATGGAAGCACAACTTCATTTACAGGGATAACAAACAAGCTACTGGGTTAGCTTAGGAAGAATGATCTTTTGTATGCTTATCCAGAAAACTTTCCAGTGTAAACTCCGTGAAAAAGAGTGAGGTTACCACTTACCAAAAGCATATTGGTCCTTTTGTCCCTCCTTCGAAATCCATGGTGAGCAAAATAAGCAGCCTGTGATGTTCAATCTAAATAAACATTCATTCCATGATTGAGTAAAAAACTAAATGCAAAATTAACATATACCTGGAAGGGAAGAAGTATATCTAGCAGTCCAAATTTCCATAATAATCGCAAAGAAGCTTCACCAGAACCATAAGCTAGCATATAATTTATTTCCATCAGGAGCCTTACCTGAAAAGATAATAGAAAAATAATTCATCCAGGACATTAGCATTATAGTATCATATAATCAAACAAATAATGACACTTTAAATACCTTATCAAGTCTTGATACTGAAGACGACAAATTTTTGATAAAATGAGCTGTCTCCTTAGATATACTAAATCCTAAGCGAGCTGCAATTCTAATTGCACGTAGAATGCGAGCTGCAGAGAGGAAAAATGGAGTCAAACAAACTAAGCTAGTTCAAAGCGTAGGTGATTCCGAAATGGTTTACACTATATAAAATATAGGAAATCAGGATGAAGTAGTTGATCAATAGAAACTCACCACAATCTTCCCGAAATGAAATATCTGCAGGATTTATGGTTCGTACCTATTTATACAGAAAATTCAGTTGAAAAACCCTCACAATTCTGCAGGGAAAGAAATATAAGAAAAACGGTTTTTAAGAAATACATGCACACTTTAGCTTTTCTAATATCTTCTATTCCTCCCATGTAATCATATACAACTCTTGCATATGGGTCAAGGATCAACCTGCAAGAACATGAAGTTAGTTAACAGAATAAGTACAAAATAATGTGTGGATTTTAAATCAGTCAGAGAGACCACAAAGAAGACAATCGCACAAACTGGTACACTACCCATTAATTGTAAAGTCCCGATTTAAACAATTCTTCCACCGAAGAAGGTCCTTCTCACAACTATTAGGTGCTTCCGTGTGATGAGACGATTCCACACCCTTCCTGCCTCTAGCAGTGTTGAAACTTGACACCTAATTGGACGGGAGATAAAATAGTCACCATTAACAGCAATACAAGAAAAACGGGACATAAAAAAAAAAATCAAGCAAACATTTTTGCACAAAAAGTTCAGACCATAGCTAATTTTTTTTAAAGTTAAGAAAAGTCTACCAACCTCAACAATGGTATCATCCATGTGAACATGGCATATGGGAAAACGTTTGCCAACTATCTTACACCAGGAAAATACTTTCATCACCTGCAAATTGAGTCAATGTTTGTCATGCAAATGCAATCTTACAAGGCATCACCCTTTTATGCAAATCCAAATGACAGTGTAAGCACAACTATAGCCCCTTGTAAGTTGTAACTGTGTTTTATTAACTCAGCTCAATCTATGGAGTTGTCCAGTAGACTTAGGGCTGGAAATGAGTCGAGTCGATTCGAACTCATCTAAGCTCGGCTCGACTTGATAAGAATTAGTTCAGCTCGAAACTCGGCTCGAGTTCGAGACGAACTTATTTTTTAGCTCGAGTTCGACTCGTTTAACATTCACGAACAACTCGGTTCGACTCGTTAGGTTCATCTCAAATGATATAATTCAAAAATCAAACCCATTAAGCTCAAAAAATAAATATTTAATACTGCATTCTGCATTGGGAAGTGCTTGCAGCCTCTTGAAAGCAATCAACCTCATGTCCCAATGGTACATATTGTTATGTTGCACGTTGAAAATTAATCAAACTTCACCACATATTTATAGGCAACTTTCCTTTACATTTAGTAAACCTCGCCGATGTGGGACTTTGAGAATTAAGAACATCTTTCATTATTCCTTTTGTTTTACTTTCATTTTTATGAATTTTGTCTTTTAGGAACGTGGCTTTTTAAAACTGTTATTAATTGCTTCAAAAAAATTAGTTAGTCTATATTTTTCTTTTTATAAAATAGTAATTATAAGTTATAACTACACTTGTTTAACGATATAAAAAAATATTTTATAAATTACTAATAAACAATATAAAATTTAAATATTTAACACTCAATTGACACGAACGTTGAGATTTTATTCTAACTCATATACGTATATATATAATCGAGCCAACTCATGACCAAACGAGCCGAACTATATACCGTTCAAGTTCAGCTCATTTAATTAACGAACTTAATTTTCGGCTCAAGTTCAGCTCATTTGGTTCATGAACCAAGTTCAACGAACTAATTGCCGAGTCAAGTTCCGAACTATTTTCGAGTTGGTTCGGTTCATTGCTAGCCCTAAGTAGACTGTAAGTTCGTAAATAATTTTAAAAAATAAAAAATATAATAGAAGTAAGTAACCTCTTTTAGCTCAGCTGAAGTTATAATATCAAAGTCCTTTGGTGTTTGCTTTAGAATAAGATCCCGTACACAACCTCCTACAAGGTATACATCATATCCTACAACGAGAAGAAAACAATTTCTTGACATTTCAAAAGGAGGATATACACAATAACGCAACCAAGCAAAAGCAGTGAAACATAATTAATCATTACAAAGTACAATATAATAAAATCCATCTTACATCATTACTGTAATCAAAGCAAGCATCTAAAATTTAGTACGCAGCTGAAGATCAGTTGTTATTGTTGCTTATATAAACCGAGAAATGCTAGGAACACACTCTCACTCATTGGACCACGTCATCACATTTTTAAAACCCCAGACTTGGTACTGATTCAACCTGTTAGCCTAATTGTTCTTTTAGATTTTTTTTATGCAATTGTTCTTCATGAAAGTACCAAACAAGTCGTTGCCATCACAATCATCAGTTTATCATGGATCTGAGATTCTGAGGAGAGACTGAAAAAGAAGAATCTGAAAAACATTTTCAATACCCTCAATGGCTATAACATAAACAAGGAAAAAAAAATCTCAAACCCAAAATCAAAACGAAATGTGCGAAGATCTAGGCGACGATCAAATCTCATCGATGAAAGACGTGTTCACACTCGGAAGGGTTAAGGAAAGAGAGAGCTTTGTGTAGATGACGGTGACGTTTCAAAACCCAATAATTAAAAGTTAATTAAATAAATAGCAGTGAACTTGAGTAACCAGTAATCAGGTCATGTGTAGAAAAGATTGGATGATGTGGTCCAATAGGTGAGAGTGTGTCCCTAGCATTCCTCTATACTATTCCCTAGAAGTTTTGGAACCTTATGCCTGCTAAAGCTATGAACATACAGGACCAGTTACAAGGCTACTGTTCTAAAATCTATTCTATTAAACCAAATGATAATTGCAATTGAAATGTTGAAATTTTCGAAACTACTACCTTAGCATTTAGAGAAAAGTAAAAGGCACGGATTTCACATTGACAAGGACGCATGTTGCTACAATGGGGGGGAATGGTTACACTAAATTGCAGCATAATCATTAATGATTACGATCAATTCATTTCCGGTGCTTTGTGAAGAAGGTACTTAGATGCAAGGACAAATAATTGACGAGAATTTAACCTGAATGCGCACTACAAAAATGTATTTGTCAAATAAGCATAAATCATAAATCCATGTTACATTATGAGAAACAAATTATCATGTAAATGTCCTTCCTTTAATCTTCCATATAATATAAAAACCCATAATATTAAATGGGCTTCGATGTCATCCCAAAAGCTAGCCCAAAGGATGAGGTAGTCAAGCACATTTATACACTCAACAACCAACTTCAACACCTAAGATAAATTAAGAAAGACGCATGAGAGTGATAAGAACAATAATATTTACCCCTTTTCTTGAGCCCATTTAGAACCTTCCGGGTGGTGAGTCCAATTGACGAATTGTGAATTCCAAGCTCTTCGGAATTTATCTTCTTCCATGTAGGGGATTTCTTATTCCCTTCACCAATTAAACAACAAAAACAATTCTATAATAACACAATACAAAAAACCCAATTCAAAATTTATGAAAAATAAAAAACCATGAGTTGAGCTGAGTTGAGAGCTTTCACTTGCCTTCTTCACGAATTGAGACACCGCAGCCACCGCCACCATTTTCGTCTGTGGAAGTTTCTGATGTATTGATAGCAACGATAGATTTCTGCACAGCCTTGAAAGAAATGAATAATGGAATTAGGGAAGAAGCGAGAGAGAAATGTAGATGAAGATAAGTGAGGATTGGTACCTTACGAAGATATCGGAAGGGAGTGGGACAAAGATGAAGAGTGGATTGGCGAACGAATTTGAAGCCAATGACCGCCATGGAAATCAACAGAGATGCAACATATGCGGATGTAGATAAAGGTTTGCAAGTTACAAAATTTGCATTTCGCTTGTGTACACCGAGCTAGAGCTAGAGCTAGCTAGCGCATAGGGTTCGGGGGTTTAAGAGAGGAAAACCCCTATTTATATTTATGTTGTTTGCATAAATTTGATCAAAGTTGATTTTGAATATGCAACTATTTTTCCACTCAAAAATAGGAAAAAGACTGGTTTTAGATTATATAAAAAGGAAAGAAAAAAAAAAAAAGTAGTCATCTATAGATAATAATAAAGCAAGCTTAATATTTTGGCAAGTGGTAATGTTTCTTTATTTAGCTTCTAATTTTCTTACTTATTTTTTAAATTTTTTATTTTATACACACCAATGGTGAGAGACATAGGAAAATGGTTCATCATTAATTGATACTGTTAATATTGGGAAAAAAAATTCAATTTTATCTTCTTATTTGAATTTAGTTTGTGTTGTGAATTGTGAGAGTTCTATATTGGACACATGTTTGTCAATTTAAAAAATAATTATCTTTGAATTTTAAACATGTCCATGCATGATTATTGTTTATGAAATTTAATAGATCCTACAAAATTAGTGATGAATAATTTTGGAGACCAACAGAGAATGGATGCAAGTTAGCTGTTTTCATCTTCAAGGAAGAGGTAGATGCAAAGGTTGTGTGTATGGGAGCAGCAGTAGTGTTGAAATATGGAGGCAAGCATCAAATCATGTGAAGGTTTTGAGTTATTGATACTTAATGGATGTAGTGATCTATCATGAAATGGGAGGACTGAAATTCAAGTAGTAGCAGAGGAGTTCTTATGTTTTGAGAGAGTGGAGGAATTCAAATTTTTTAATAATTGCATTTTTGTTTTTATTTAGATTAGAGTTCTATTGCTGGTAAATGACTCATCTATGGTAGTTGAAAATTGAGAGGTAAGTCCCTTATTTTATTTGTTGGAAGCCAATGACTTCATATAGATTAATTAGTATTGATACCATAATCCCAAAATTCTTGCTGATGCAAAATGGTAGGTAGAGAAGTTATGTTATCATCATCTTCATCGGCTGTATTGCTTTGTTTGTTTGGTTTCTCAATTTCTCGGATGTTAGTTGTTATGAATAAAGTAAAAGCTACATTTCTCTATTGCACCTTCTATGTAGCTCTTCCTTTTATGCAATTTCAACCTCTTTTCGGGTTGTTTTTGCAGCTGAAGTTGGATATATGAATATTTAGTGATATATGAGTGATTTCATTGTCTTAGTTGGTTGGAATATCATGTTAAAAAAATTATTCAAACTGCCGTGGCATGGCATTGAATCGTTTTAATTGTTGTTTTTGCTAATACTACACGTCTTTTTCTTAGGTGTAGTATTTTTATGTTCATACTATTATACTCCTAAAATCTTACGTCATTTTTTCGTAAAAAAATTGAGATATTTAGTATACAATATTTTAATTTTAATTTAAAGGAAATTTTTCCTGTGCGCACGGGTAAACACACTAGTAAGTTTAGTATTCTTGGGTTTATATTATTTTCGGGTCAAGTGCTCGAGTTTAAACCAGTGGTTTAGAGTTGCAATCTGCAACTCTCATTTCTATTACACATCCACCCTTGAACTCTTTCTTAAAAAAATAAATAAAGAAATACTTTTCTCATAACATGAGTGCAATTCCTGAGTAGTAAATTGTGTTTGGGAGTTTAGAGAAGAAGTCGGAGGAGGATTTCGGGAACAACTACGTTGTTGTTGCGAAGGTTATCATGCAAGAAAGGCCAGAATACATAATGGAAAGAAAGTTGAAACTGCTTTATATGCATTTGGCAGAAATCATTGGAAGACAATTGTGTGAATCAACGGCCAAAAAACATCCTTCTCTTGCACAAATAAGCATTTTCATTTTGGGAAATAGAAAGATGAAAAAATAAAGGAAATGAGTGGCCGTCATCCAACTTAAAATGTGAATTTTATTTTCTTGATAACACAATATATTTCTAATATAAGAAAGAACTCAAAAATGTATTGGAGGAGGATTTTAGAAGGACCCTGTTAGGCCTTCACTTGATATAATTCTATGAGAAGTTTGAGAATATGACGAATTTATTGCATTTGGGTGGGAGGGAAATTTGAATTCAAAAAATGCATTTAATGGAGACAGATGGGGAAGTTGGAATGTTTTATAAACATGCATTAAATGATAGTTTTGGAGGAAAAATGCAAAAGCAATTAGGGTTTAGCAATTGCTAGACCTTATAAGCTTTTATAATAACTAGATTGATGACCCGTGCGCCGCACGGGTCTTATGAGCTGGAATAACTATTTAATTATGTAATTTTAATTCATAGAAATAATTGTTTGAACCAATATTTAAGAACCAAAAATTATAAGTGTAAG
>Ga0315914_1003661_pt1 | contig 23283 bp, 10 predicted proteins | sample MpolenodulesMG_FD_203920 | JGI IMG/M metagenome (GOLD analysis project Ga0315914, IMG submission 203920) | Medicago polymorpha root nodule microbial communities from Los Angeles, California, United States - elongated nodules | ecosystem: Host-associated > Plants > Roots > Nodule | place: USA...
TTGAATTGTATGTCTGAGATCACACTTATCCCTCTTGTTTGGGGTGTGAAGAATTTGATGATGAATCCTCTCTCCCTCAGGCATTTCTAAAAGGATCGTCTGCTTTTATCTTTTTCTTCTGCATTGAAACTCTCTACTTGCTATTTCTGCAATTAAATTCTCTACTTGGTATCTCACTCAATTTATCATTTCCATCATCTCTAAATTCCAAACTTTTACAACATGCTTGTGAAATTGAAATTATCAATTTGTTGATTTCGAAATTATTATCAAATTAGAATTAGAAAACCTCTTTTACTAACCATATGATCATGTTGTGCATGTTACAAATGCAGAGTTTATTACATCCTCGGATACAAACATGATTTCTGAATATTTAGTTCTATTGAATCGCCTGAGCTAACAAATGTAATGATTGTTTGGTGGTGATTCAGTTTAGTGATTATTCTTATTGTAAGTTTGCGATAGTTCCTTTTGTTATTAAACAAAAGCTTAATATCGATGCCATGGTGTACTTTCTGTGACTACTTATAACAATTACATGTATTGTATAAACATTCTTTATCAAATTTATTTATTTGCAATTGTTTAGTAATTCATCAGTGGTGATTATCATTTACTAAAAAAAAAAAAAAAACTGGTGATTATCATATCTGGTATACCAGTGCCTAAGTTGAAAACTTGTATTTGGTATTAAAAAGAAACAAAGTTGAGGAATCCCTTCATAGAATGAACTTTATGTCACTTAATATTTTCATTGAGCCTGGAAACTGTCGCAAACAATTTCAAAACAAATGTAGGATATTTTGTAAGCAAATAATGGTGTTTTCTTTGAGAACTGATGTTGCAAGTACTACTAAGTAGTAACGATGTTGAGCAGATGCAATCAACCAAACAGTCTTGCATGTTTTACGTGTTTATTTATACCAAACGGTCCAATCAGAGCATCTACAACAAGGGTTTCATCGTTGAATTTCAAACACTATATAACCGTTCTATAATTTTTGTTTCCATAAAAATTGTAGCACGGGTAATCCGAGTTCCATAAAAATTGTTGAGTGCATTATTTAAGCTACGGTCCCATACAAATATAGAATTAATTATCTTTACAATCAACTAACAAAATAATTAATTAAGCTATCACCCTTATCAATTGCTTAAATATGTATAATTGGAACAAACATATTATGAGTTGTACAATTTTGACGTGGCACAATGGAGCCCACTAAATGAGAGATAAGCTACCTAAAATGAGTTTTTTTTTTTTGGGTGGTAGCTACCTAAAATGAGTTAGATTATGTCCATTGGAGATTCTCTTAAAACCTCACTCTTGAAGGTATGTTTCTTAATCTTCAGCATATAACATATCTTACTTATCAATCACTTGGAGATGCTCTTAGAACCTCAAACTAAAAGGCATGTTTCTTAATCTTCAACCAAAAACATATCTTACTTATCAATCACTTTAATGAATTATCATGAACAAGTTTACCTTTTTCAATTGCTTACCATTAGCATGTTTATGGAATTGTGTTCAAGCATATGGACTTTTGGATCAAGAGATATTACCTACAAAGTCTTTCTATATTGTACATTTGTATGGAACTGTGGATTAAATAAGGTACTCTACAATTTTATTACCGTATTTTTCAGTTATGTACGACCCTCCTCAATTTCTACAAAGTCTTTATATATGAACCATAAGACACTCATCTGAAACCGAATCTATAAATTTGGTGGCTTGTAGATTCTGTCGTTGGATGGGAATAACTTTTCTGGTCCAATTCCAAACTCTATTTCAGAAACGGCTTCCATCAAATCCAAGGACTTGAGACGCAACGCTCTTTCTGGAGCGCTGCCCTGGTCGCTGACTAGTCTTGTACTCCCTTCGTCTCATTTTAATTGTCACTTTAGCTTATTTCCAGCCTTGAGAAACTCGACTTGCACGGGAATATGTTTGATGGTCCGCTAGATGTTGAATTTATACTTTTATCTAGTGCTAGCTATGTTGATTTAAGTGATAACATGCTACTGAGTTCTGGTTCTGGGAAATTTCTACCAGGAATATCTGAAAGTATTTAGTATCTGAATCGAAACCACAACCAGCTTACTGGTATATTGGTTGGTGGAGCTGAACAACCTATTTTCCAGGACTTGAAGGTTTTAGATCTCAGCTATAACCAATTGAATGGAGAATTACCTGGATTCAGGATTCATTCCTTAAGCTTAGCAACAACCGATTTTCAACATTTATTCCTAATGGCTTGCTTAAAGGAGATTCTTTGGTTATAACTGAACTTGATTTGAGTGCCAATAATCTCTGAAGTAGATTCGTTAATTCCTATTTTTCTTCTCCTCGAAGTACATAATCTGACTTATGAGTGCTCAGTTTCAATTGCTATTAATCTAATGATGAAAATTTTCTTTTAGGGCCATTGAGTATGTTTACATCAACAACACTTCCCTTTCTCAATCTCTCGTCAAATGGTTTCACCGGTGAACTGCCACTCCTAACTGGAAGTTGCGCTGTACTTGATCTGTCAAATAACAAATTTGAAGGAAATTTAACCAGGATACTGAAATGGGGGAACTAAGAATATCTCGATCTCAGTGGTAATCGTTTGGCAGGGAACGTCCCTGAGATAACACGTCAGTTTTTGCAATTAATTTATATGAATCTATCCAATAATCATCTTAGTGACGACCTTCCAAAAGTGCTAACAAAGTATCCAATGCTTAGACTGATTGATATCAGTTACAACCAATTAAAAGGCATTCTTCTAACCAAGTTTTTCACAATGCCAACATTACAAGGCCTCCATCTTGAAAATAATTTGATCAACGATGGCATTTAATTTTTCTCACAACCAACTTAGTAGCTTTTTTCCTGATGAGTTTGGATCATTAACTAGCCTGAGAGTGCTCAACATTGTTGGAAATAACTTTGTTGGTTCTCTTCCAACTACTATTGCTGACATGAGTTCTTTCGACTCCCTTGATATATGAAATAATCGTTTTACCGGTCCACTTCCAAATAACATGCCAAAGGGACTCATAGACTTCAACGCTTATGAAAATGATCTATCTGGAGTTGTCCCAGAAGTTCATAGAAAGTTCCCTAATTCTTCTTCCTTTCTTGGGAATGCTAAGTTACATTTTCGAAATAGTCATCCTGGATCAACCGTTTCACCTACCGAAAGTTCCAAGGGGAAGTCTATGTCCACAGTTGTTAAAGTAACAATCTTACTGGCTGTTTTCATACATTCCCAGGAATCTCTGGACCGATTCATCCAGAGAGAGTGGGGGTCCTTTGGTTGTATCAGCTGAGGATCTCGTGGCTTCACGCAAAGGATCACCATCAGAAATAATTCGCCATGATGAAAAAACTGCAGTTGTAGCTAGATTCTCTCCATCAAAACACAGCCACTTTTCATGGTCCTTGTGATTTATTGACTTTTCACGAGCTTACAAGACTAGATACGAGGTCATCGGATAGGTTGATTGGAGAGCTAAATTTTCATGATGATACAATATCACTGACACTTTAGGAGCAATGAAGGGCACCAGCCGAATTTTTGGGAAGAAGTAGTCATGGTACCTCTTACAAGACAACTTTGGATAATGGTTTGTTGTTGAGAGAAAGAGTGGAGAAACAAAGGAAAGAGCTTGTTAAAGAGATAAGGAAGTTAATTTATAATTAAAGCTAAAAATAAGATTATCGAAGTTCTGATTATTACAAAATTCCTCTCAGCTTTTTTTTTTTTTTAAAATTTCCTTTTATCTAATTTTTATACATGAAAGATAAGGCTTCTTTTTAAAAATACTGTTTGGCATAACTTCTTTTAAAGAGAAGTTAAAAGTAAGTCGGACCAAATTGAGCCTTCGATTTTTATTTTTTTTTGGTTTCCAGCAAGGTTGTCAAGATTTTGCTTCAGATCGAAAGGTGACAGCAAGATCGCAACACCTAAAATCGCAATCAAAATCAAAGGATTCTACTCATGCACAAGATTGAAGGGATGGGAGATGGTATATAAATGGAATATTCTTAGAAAAAAAAAACCTCATTCATACCATACTCCCTCTCTCTAATCTTCAGAAAAAGAAAACGCTCTCTATTTTCCTCAACACAGCGCCACTATGAACCTTGTCTTCTCTGGCACAGTGGGCGGTGGTGCACCACCGTGCCGGAGCTCCAAAACTCCACCAAATTTTTAAAAAAAACACACCTCTTAAAAGCCTTTTTTCTCCTAATCCCGTTTATGAAGTTTTTTTCCAAAAAAAATGCATTAAACCTACTAGATCTACAAATCAAAATACGAAACAACAAAAGGCTACCTTTTCTTTCTTATTCTTCAATTCATTTTGCTTATGTTTCGTCTCCTTTTCTTCTGTTTCTCTCACGTTGAACTGGTTTGGCTTGAATGACTGGATGAACTTTGAAGTTCGGCCGGTCTTGGCTTCCTTGAGTTTGGTTTTGTGTATGCCGTTTGGTTTTGTGTGTTTGGATCTGGAGTTCGAAAAAAACAGAGAAAGGGTTGTAATAATGGATTTTCGGTTTCTTTTTTGTGGATTTTGAGTGAGGCTAGTTAGTGAGTTGTGGTTTTTGAGAATGAATCTTGTTGTTGGTTTGTGCTGAATTCGGAAAGGGTGGTTGTTGTTGAGATTTTGAGCATTTGATTGTGTTATTGCAAGCAAACCGTGAAGAAAATTAAGGTTTTAGATGTTGATGATGGTGGGATATGTTAGTGTGTTGTGATGGGTTATGGTTGTGAGGATTCAAAATGTGTTGCTGGGAAAATCAATGAAAAATTTAGGGTTCATCAAATTTGATGTGAGGCTGCCGTTTGTGAAATTTTAGAGTTTGTGGTTGTTCTCTATGTTGAAAAGAGAAAAGAGTTTTTGATCTATTTTCTTGCTACTCCCGTATAAGAAAAGTGGTTTTTGTGAGTTTCTGTGCCCCTCTGCCAATGATTGGACAAGTATACTTATAGTGACCAATTAGGTTAAGAGTGAAAACTGAATTGGACCAAAAAGCCCCTAAAGGTATCCAAAGCAAAGGACAGCTGGACACTAAGACTTGGACAAAAAGAAATGGACCATATAATAAATAAAAAACAAATAAAATAAAAAAAAGATGTAAATAAATAAAAAAGGAAATTCAAATTTAATGAAAGAAAAATAATAAAAACTAATTAAAAATAAAATAAAACAGTTAATAAAAATAAAAATGAAAAGTAATGAAATAATAAAATAATAATAATAACAATAAAAATTTAAAACTGTTCCTTCAGAACCAAAATGAGGTATTTTAAAATATCTTTCTGCCGAAATTTCGTCTGAGACGACGAAGCTTCTCGGTTATTTTAAAAACGAGTCAAAACTTTTAACTGGTCAAAAAATGGGGTATGACATGATAAAAAGAAAATGTAGAACGTTTAAAGCATACATAAGAAATCAAATGTACTTGTATCCTGATCTTGTGTGAGTGAGAATGATGCGTGCCTTGTTTTCAATAATAGTTCGCAACTGTATAGTTACTGCCAGCAAAAATAATGACAATGCAATTGATCCTATAACAAAAATAAAGAAATAAAACATGTAGTAACATGCTTTCAGCTTAAATCATGCGAGTTTTGTTGAGTTACATCATCATTTTTCTTTGAAACAAAAGAATGAAATAATATGAAAAAACATAAACAAATATTAATCTTTTTGCATATTTGGCTTACCAACATATAAATTAAATTGTGAGGTGAAGTAACAGAGACAATTTTTATAGTATCAAAATTAAAATACAGTAAAAAAGAACTTAAATTCTTTAAACCTACAAATTTCACTGTAACCGGAAAAAAAAACCTACAAATTTCAGTATGAGGCAAATAAGATACATGAGAGAAAAAAGGTAGGAAGATGAATAAAATAAATTTTGAAATTTGAAATCAAATTTGGAAGTGAAAAAGAAGAGAAATGGAGGGAATAATACCTTGAACTTTGACATATGAATCCTGACAACTATCTGGTACATATGTATGTGAAGTGAATTTAGTTATTTTAGTGTTCTTGTACTCTATTTTCTCAATATTTCCTCTTTAATGGTCTATTCCAATTACTAACATTCTTTGTAGATGTTATTTTTATTAACTTCAAAATAGATATATACACTCCTTCAAAAAAATTTAGATATATACAAAAACATGATAAAGTTATGAACGTATTAAATGAGATCACAAAGGACCTATGTGGAGATTGAGCATGAAGATTCCATGAAGGTTTGATGAAGTTTGGCATGGTTAAGGTAGTGAGGGTGAGGGCTGAATTTTTGGTGTAGGAAGAGGAGGAAGAGGTAAATTCTTGTGTTCTAAAGAAAAGTGTGGAAGAATAGAGAAAGTAGGAGAAATAATTGGGCTTGACCCATTTAAAAAAATCTAAAATGGAATTTTTTTTGGTGAGGTGGCACTCAACCAAGTCAATGACTTATTGAATGACCAAATCGCCCCTCTTGAGGGCAAAAATGTAAAATCATGGTGCATTTATTTTTATAAATAGTAAGTAGATTCAAGTTTTACTTATGTTAGATTGATTGTCTAAGTTCATTGTTTAATTCCAAAGTATTTTTAATTTTATTAATATAAATTTTCACTCATTTACAAAATTATTTCAAATGACTTGCTGGTTAAAAAGAGTTTTGGTTTAAATACAATTTTGGCCGTCATATTTCTTTATGTTACTTTTTTCTAAATTCTGATATATGTTTCATTTTTGGTCTTTTTTTATGACATGAACCTAATTATTTATGATGTGACAATGTTTACTAAATAAGCAAAGTTATGTATAATAGGTATTATCACATCATAAATGAATATGTTACATCATAAAAAATAAAAAAAAACCCAAAAATGAGATATACACCAAAATGTAGAAAAAAGTAAAATTGATAATAAAAACCAATTTTTAAAATAGTGAGACCAAAACTTTATTTCCTCTCTAAAATAAGAAAATCAAAAATTAAATTTAAGTCAAGAGTTTTCAAGATATGTTTCAAATTTCAATTTTTGGATGCCTTATCTTCCAAGTTCCCCCTACAAACCCCCTTTTTTCCTCTGTCTACAAAACTACTTAGATTTAGTTGATGGACTTAATTATATGTTGATTTCAACCTCATTATTGGATGATCCTTTGGTGGGGTATTTTTTTTGGTGTAAATCAAGAATTTTCTATGAATAACTGCGAACATTAATCAATTGAGTTTTGTGGGATTCAAATGAACAATAAATTCTCTCTAATAATTTTAACGCTGTTGTATGTCCGAGACTATATTTCAATCTAATACATTGATTAAACTAAAAGAGAATCGTGACATCGACAAGATATTAAGTCTGGCTTCTCTCAATTCACTACCATCAATATCTACTATATATTTGACAAAGTTCTACTATTATAAGTCGCCATGTATTAATAATTTAAAATTGTTTATTTTGAAAATCAAATGATAAATGACACGGGTCCTTAGAAGTAGAAAAAATATCATGATTTATAATAATTTTCATTAAAAATATATTTCATTAAATGACATAATAATAACCCTATGTAGTAGTTTAGTAAATGACATAAATAACCCTATGTTATTGTGTTATTTAAATAATTTTCATTAAAAATATATTTATAATAATAATTAACATACTTAATACACAAAATTTAAGAACTATATTAACTAATTCATTATGTAACATTGTATTCAAGCATTTCTTTCCGAACACATGATTTAAGTTAGTCTAAAAACATACAGGTTGCAAATAAAAGAATTGTATAATAGTCCATACACGTGATTCAAAGCAAGGGTAGGATTGACATTTTTTAAAGTTATACATGTTCCTACCACTTTCTTCCCGTTTCATCCCTAGTTGCATCTTTCCTTCTACTCGCCTATTCCAAACAGCCCCTTAGTAGCAGATGAGTTGACAAATTAGTGGGATGGTGACAATCAACACTGTTTATTATAAGGCCTTAAACCGAGATTAAGAGCTCAAATGCTTCCTCCTAAATAAAATGTTGAGGAGATTTTTGCAAAAGTGTAGTACTAAATGTGAAGCACCACGCTAGAAAATACATTCAGAAAAGACAAGGAAAACAAACACATTTCAACATGAACAAATACTAAAACCCTAAATCAACCAAAACGCAGCAGCTCCACTCAACTCAGCTCGCCGATAAAACCCTAGAACCTACGTTCCTTCCTTTCAATGGCGGGTGATGTTCTTCCGCCGGAAATACTCGCCGTAATCTTCTCCCGCTTACCAGTAAAATCACTTCTCCAATTCCGATCAATTTCTAAATCGCTTAAATCCATAATCGATTCCCACAACTTCACTAGCCTTCACCTCAAAAATTCCCTCAATCGATCCTTAATCCTTCGACACGAATTCAATCTCTACCAACTCCAAATCGATGATGATGATTTCTCTAAATCGATTATTCCACTCAACCATCCTTTCAAGACCGCTCCTGTCACGCGTGCCAGCTTCATGCCTCTTATTGGTTCATGTAACGGCCTCCTCGCCATTTCCAATAGCCAAATCTGCTTCACGGATCCTTACGGCCCCAACGAAATCACTATCTGGAACCCTAACACCCGTAAACATCGTATTATCCCTTTTCTCCCTCTTCCTATCCCTAACATTCTCCAGTCTGAAAACATCGATCGCGCCGGTGTATGCGTTCACGGCTTCGGTTTTGATTCATTATCCGGCGATTACAAAATCCTTAGAATCTCTTGGATAGCCGACCTACATTACTCTTTTGATCCACATGTCAGACTCTTCAGCTCTAAAACAAACTCATGGAAAATAATTCCCAGTATGCCGCACGCCCTTTACTATACTCAAGCCATGGGGGTTTTTCTTGAGAATTCTCTTCACTGGGTAATGACTCCGACAATTAAAGAGTCACACCCTTGTTTCATTGTCGCCTTTAACCTAACACTTGAGATTTTCAATGTTGTTCCTCTTCCTGCTGATATAGAAGGTGAAGAGGTTAATATTAATGAGGGTTTTAAAATTGATATTGCTGTTTTGGGAGGGTGTCTTTGTATGACTTTGAATTATGAAACTACTAAAATTGATGTTTGGGTCATGAAAGAATATGGTTTTAGAGATACTTGGTGTAAATTGTTTACTTTAGAGGAATCATGTTTCAATAAATCTTTGAAATCTTTGAAGCCTTTATGTTATTCTAGTAATAGAAGTAAAGTTCTGTTGGAAATAAATCTTAAGGAGCTGTTTTGGTATGATTTGAAGAATGAACAAGTTAGTTATGTTGAAGGAATTCCTTATTTGGATGAAGCTATGATCTGTGTTGAAAGTCTTGTACCACCACCCTTTACTGTTGATAATTTTGTGAAGGAGAATCGTACAAGCAAGAGCAAGAGAAGGTACTTTTTACTGATTATCTTGAGTTTTTTGAGTTTTTGCTGTGTATAAGTTAATGTTAGTTCAATGGACCCATATATGATATATGTAGTTAAACTATATGCTAAAGGTCAAATTGTTTTCTCATTATAGGACAAGGACTCTATAATTACTTTGAAGTCTCTAACGAGTGTATGCTGGAGTTCAAAAGAAATAAAAAATTGACAACAATGTATGCCATGTGTGAAAGAATTCGCTAAGTGTGAATTTTGGTATGAATTGACAACAATGTATGCTACGTGACAGCAAATTCTTCTCTTTGCATCATGTCATTTAACGTAGTTGCCTCACCCTAATGGAAAAATGACTTTTATTATTGTTGTTTCTTTTGCTAAGTGTGTTTACCAAAACCTTTATAGATCTTGTGTATCTATTTCTAGGCGATATTAAATAACCTCGTATACAGCACCATTATTTGGATATTTGAATATTTGTTGTATACCTTTATGTTCTGAATTACATTTATATATTTGTTTTTGGCGAGACTTTAAACGATCTTAATTGTTCTATAGACTAATTTTCTTGGAGAAGTTGCCTTAACAAACGATTTGATAGCCAGCATATGGCAGCTTGTTTATATTCAGTCAAGTGAAATTCAACCTTGTTTCTTTGTGTTTGGCTACTAGTTCTACATTCTTGCGGTTGGATTCTGCAGAAAATATGTTTGCATGCTTGTTCAAATGAAGTGAATTGAGTTATGAAAGTCAATCCTAATTTTGCTAAATGACAACATACAACAATGAAGCGAGATAAAAAAATATACATATTTTGTGTGTTCAAGGATGCAGAATTTTTTGAATCAGCATGATGTATACTTTTTTGAAGCTTGCCTCTAAGGGAAGGTGGAAGAAAGGTTATAAAAGTCTAAGAATGATCTATAAAAGATAACCTACATTCATCACAACTCAGGATCACAAAACAAGTAAACTAATCCACTATAGTTTACACAAATTCATGTAATGGTGTTTGCTGTTGCGCGCAGAATTGTTCATGGCTTTGGTTATGAACTTTACTCCAAATGATTGTTAAAAATACCTAAGTTTGGAGGATTTAATTATCGTTTGGTGCAATAAGTGGTTGCACCCGAAGCTTGACATGAGTAATGTTTTCCTGAAATTTTAATGATATTCCATTGCAATTCTGTTTGGAAACGTTTCTTCGTAATCTTATTATGTAAATGAATGTTAAGTGATTTGAAAACAAGGAATGAGGGCTTCAGTGACTGAATATGTACCAAAGTGTTGTAGATACTATTTAGAAGTAAATAGTAAATTGAGGCTAAATTAGTTATACTAGAGTGCAAGGGTGCGTGTGGAATATTTAGAGTATGTACCTAAGAGAAGAATTTGGTCTATATTTTGGTATGAATCTCTAAACACAATTAGCTAAAGAATTTGCTGAAAGAAAGAATTTTGGTATGATTTGGTTTTTTTCTTTTTTATTCATTGTTTGAGATTTTCACTCCTAAATAGTTTTCTTGACCAACTTATTTCTGAATGTTGAGACTATTCCACCCTGTCGTGGTATGCAAAGAGAAGAAAGTTGTTGAGAAATTGGTCTAGTATGAAATTACTCTAAGCTTATGCATAATTCCTTTCAAAAGCATGGTTTTTTATGAATTATTCTTTTGTGATACTGTTGAACTTACTTCGATGAGATTCATTTTTTCTTTCCACAGGGATGACTTCTTGGCCCGAGGATTTAAATTGAGGTTGTAAGGGATGGAAGGAAGGACCTGTGATGTGCAGCAGCTGAAACAGGATACTCAAGTTGTTTCTTGTGATGGAATTAGTCTGCTTGGTTTGTGCGATAGCTTGAATTGATAATGAATGGAGCTGCACTCATTTTTATCTCTCATTTTGAATTGTATGTCTGAGATCTCACTTATCCCTCTTGTTTGGGGTGTGAAGAATTTGATGATGAGACATCTCCCTTTGGCCTTTCTAAAAGGACCGTCTGCTTTTATCTTTTACTTCTAGTACTGTTGAGAAAATATGGAATAGTCCATATTTCCCTTTATGATATAATTGAAACTCTCTACTTGCTACTTCTGCATTGAAATTATCTACTTGCTACTTATGCAATTAAATTCAAAGATCTCGCTCTCTACTTGTTGATTTGGAAATTATTATCAAGTTAGAACCTTTTGTATTAGCCTTGTGATCATATTGCACGTATTACAGATGCAGAGTTTATTACATCCTCATGTATAAAGATGATTTTTGAATTATTCTTCTACATTTTGGTCTATTGAATCACCTGAGCTAACAAATATAATGATTGTTTGGTGGTGATTACGAAATTTTAGTAAAGGGGATTATTCTAATCGTAAATTGCTGGTAGTTCATCATTTTGTTATTAAACAAAATCATTAGTCGATGCCATATTGCAAAAGCTACTTTCTGTGACTACGTAGATTATAACAATTACATGTATTGCACCAGTATCAGTATTTTTTAATTTTTTATAATTTCATTTATTTTGTCGGTATTTTTTTTAATTTTTTAATTTTATAATTTCATTTATTTTGTAATTGTTAGGAAATTCTAAAGTGAGTTTGTCTATTTTTGGGGAGTGGAAATAGTAAGTTGTGCGATTCTGATCCTTTATTATAGTATCAGTGAACCATCAAATTCGTCCCTGAATTTTCACGCGTCGGCCAACTCCATCCCTCAATTATGCGAAATATCAACTTAGTCCCTGAATTTGTCAGCCGTCCATCAAAAAGGTCCCTCTGTCCGAGTGCTCTGTTAGCCATGCTGAGCTGTCGCCCTGCATGCTGTGTTGTCTTGTACGCGTGGCAAGAAGGAAGCCACGTGTTCAGGGATTAATTTGATTGAATTGGAAAAAGTTGAGTTTTCACTTTTCAGTTTATTTTTTATTCTTTTTCCATTTTGCCCCTGCATTACCCATACCTCCTTCCTCACATTTCAGAACATCAAAAACGTCCTTGACCCTTCTTCTTCCCGCTAAAACTTCCTCCATTTTCACCCCTCCAAAATCATCATCATCTCCGACGATTCTGACGTTTTTGAAGTTTGTGTGTTTGGTTGTGATTAAAGGTAACACCTTTCATGTTGTTTATCAAGTTTTTGTGTTCGTATTCACCCTGTTTTTGTCCGTTTTTTTCTTCTTTTCGTTTTAAGTTTTGATCATGTTGTTTATTTTGTTTTTGTGATCGTTGATGCTCGCCTTGTTCTTTGTTTGTGTTTGTTGCGTTTTTGAGACAGTTGTTTTCAAGGATCAATTTGATATCTGATTAAACAATTCAGGGACTTATTTGATGGTTTTTATATAACGTAGGGATCTATTTGATAGATAGAGAAATAATTCAGGGACTAATTTGATGGCAATATTATTATAATAAAATTACATTTCTCAATCATCTTCAACCTCTTTTCATTAGTTAAACCAACCTTTGGCAGAGGGCAAGCATATTCATTAGTTAAACCAACATTCAAGCACTCTCACAACACCATTAAACTTGGAGCTTGAAGATGAAGCTTGACTTTCATAACCGTTTTTTCCCATATTCCCACCCCCCCATCATTTCAGATTCAATTTCAATAGTTTTACTTCAAGAAATTTTGAGGATTTTGGCTTTCAGATTCAATACGAAAAAATTAGGGTTTGAAGTTTTTTGAATTGGGGCAGAACTGGACCACTTATTATTGGAGGAAATTTTCGTGATTATAGAGTGTAGATTGGAGATTGTGTAATTAGGGTTCCAATTTTATACAATTGGGGAAGAAATAGTTGTTGGGGAAGAAAAGAGCCATTTGAGAAGAAAAGCCAAAACATTTTCTGCAAATCAATCAATTTAGTCCTTCGAAATGTTTGTTATTATCTGCCAAATTAGTCCCTGCCTACGTGACATCTGACATGTGAGAGGTTAACAGCCACGTCAGCCCCGTTAACGCTCCATTTGAACAGAAGGACTAACTTGATTGACATTTAACAAATTCAGGGATTAAATTGATATTTCGTATAATTGAGGGACGAAGTTGGCCGACCTGTGAAAATTCAGGGACGAAGTTGATGATTCACTCATTATAGTATCTGCCATCTGGTATAACAATGCATAAGTTGTAAAGTTGTACTTTTGCACTTAGAAAGAATACAAAGAAAGAAACAAGAATACTGATCTTTACCCAACGGATTTTGCTCACTCCCAACTGAAATGACCAAAATGCTCTTGCTTGAGTTAACTCACGCTAGTGTTAAAATTGCGTGAGTTAACTCACGCTGCGTGACTTATGACACGCTAGAGTAAATTTTAAAAATATCAACGTGAGTTAACTCACGTTTTTACTCTGCAACTTTAAAATAAATAATACATATAAAATAAATAAAAAGAGAATAATTGATACATATGATTCGAAATGCAAATATAAATAAAAAGAAAGGAACATAACTAATACATATAAAATCTTATTTTATTAATAATTGATATAATTACAATAATTATACATTTTATTCGAAATTTCTAAAAAAAGGACCAACCTTGGGGTAACAGAGAATCAAGGTTGGGGTAAAAAGAGATCAGCCTTCTTGGGGCAAAAAGATATCATCCCTTCGGGATAAATCTAAATCTGGTTCTTTTTATACCCCAAGAAAGAGTCTTTTTACCCACGGTAAAAAGTTTTTGGGGTAAAAAGAAACAAATTTACTTTTACCCCAAGGGTTGACCTCTTTGTGCCCCAAGTCGGTTGACCTATTTTTACCCTTCCCTTGACCCTTTTTTACCCCTCGCTTGACATCTTTTTATCCCAAAAAAGCTTAAAAAAAAGGACAATAAACGTGAGAGAGTGAGGAGGAGGGGAGAAGGTATGGTGTGAGGAAATAGTGAGTTTTGGAGGGGTATTTATAGGGAGAAATGAGTACCATAGGTTTTATAAGCACTTAATGCAGTCAAAAAAGTTAAAAAAAACCTGTAAAAATGAGTTAAAATTGAGGTTGACTAACTGACCAACATCCAAACTCTCTGTGTGAGTTAACTCACGCTAGTGTTAAACATTGCGTGAGTTAACTCACGCTAGGTTGTCCGGTTGTTTATGCATTTTAATACATTGTAAATGGTTTTTACACGTTTTTTTTAAAAGTTTTTCACGTTTTTTTGATCTCATTAAGTGATGTGTTATCTTAAACCACCTTTAAATATCCTCCTCCTCTTCGTTATTTCTTGAATAAAAATTGCGTGATAAATAAATTCGAATAAAATTGTGTATTAAATAAATTCGAATAAAAGTTACATTACATTACATAAACAACATGTATATCAACTATATATGCTATCACATCAAATTCTCTCATATAAGACGAGTCGTCACATAAAGAATGAGGTGCATTCCGTGGCACTCATCTTATATGAAGGAATTCGATATCATAACTTATATAGCTGATTCTGCATAATACATGTTGTTTTGAAAGGAACAATAAAACTTCCGGGTAAAAAAATTGTGTATTACATTACATTACATAAAGTTCCTAAAATATGTCCTATCATTACATTCGGGCTGCACCTTCCAACTACAACAATTATCTTACCTCTAAAATGGGGTAAATTCAAACTTGCTAAGCAACAACTCTCAAATATTCACTCGAAAGTTTTATTGTTCCATTCAAACGATTAAATTCTTGTTAGCTTGGTTTAAATGATGGTATTCAAGTGTCAAAAGAATAAGGTGCATTCCTTGACACTTCAATACCTTCATCTAAACCAAGCTAACAAGAATGTAATCTTTTGAAAGGAACAATAGAACTGTCGGGTGAATGTTTGGGAACTACCGTTTAACAAGTTTGAATTACCCCATTTCAGAGTAAGACAATTGTTGTAGTTGGAAGGTGCATTCCCTACCTAATCACGATCTTCTGGCGGAACCAAACTGTTGATAATATTTTCAGTTGATCTCAACAACATTACACGCATATCGATCCACTGGAACATGTTGTGCTCCCAAAACTTTCTCCTCACGTTATCGTCGTTCGTTAATTCTATCCAACTGAACGATATTCTCCCATCATCGAGCGTTGAACGTTTATACCGAACATATTCCACCCTCCTTGTGTCTTCGGGGCTGACTCCTTGGTTGAATTCATTCAGTTGATCCTTGATACCTCTTAACGTGAAACCAAGGTGCCGAACCTTCAACCTTTGAGGTTCTCCACCTTTGAATTGTGCATGAACGTCTAACATATCAGTCATTGTTTCAAATCTACCTAATAAGAAATTAAAAACAATCAATGAAAAATTCATTCAAACATTTCATCAAACACTTGGAGTGCAAATTTTACATAAACCCTAAAAATGATAACTACAACATAAACATGCAAACATCTAAACAATTAAGCAATATAAGTGATTTACATGTAACATTGTATCATTTCTTGTCAAAAAAATCAAAATTTAAACTAAACCCTAAAACAAAAAAAAATCTAATCTAAGTGTAAAAAATCAAACATAAACATGCAAACATCTAAACATCATAACAATTAAGCACTATAAGTCATTTACATGTAACATTGTATCATTTCTTGCAAAAAAAAAATCAAAATTTTAACAAAACACTAAACCTAAAAAATTCTAATTTAAGTGAAAAAATCTATCATACCAACATAATTTAAGTGAAAACTTACTTGTTCTTGTTATTGGAGTGTTGTTTGATTTGAAGTTGAAGGAATTTCAGATTTGGATAATTTGAGAGAAATTTGAGATTGGAAATGAGGAAATGAGGTTATGTCTGGCCTTATAACAGCACGCAACGTGAGTTAAGTCACGCTAGTTCAAAATCTTTGCGTGAGTTAACTCACGCACCTTTGGCCTGTGGCGTGAGTTAACTCACGTACCTTCTGCACCACATTTGTCACGTTTTTTGGACGATTTGAAAGGTGGTCAGATGGTTTACCACATTTTTTACACGTTTTCGACCCACCATAATGGTTGGATACTAGCTAGATTTGCATTTCCCCTTTCTTCCAACCTTCACCATTTCTCACATTCTCTCCTTCTCGCTCTCTCCTCCTCTTCCTTCTCCGATATTTGCATTCAGTAGATATGTCTCAGAAAGAAGGCGATGCTGCTCAATTAAAAAAGGAGGGTGAGAAGAAGAAAGAAAAATTGACTGTGACATGGCCCGGAATTGAATGCGATGTTTCCGTTAAAAAAAGCGATTCGAAGGTGCTGGTGTACAACCAGTCAAGGCTGAAGAGGAGCGGAAGGACATGTTATTTCGGTCCTCAACCAAAGGTAGGTGCCCCAGGGACTGTCGAGGACAACCCAATTAAGTTACGCGACGAAGGAGATAATTAAATGTAATGCCTTGTAATAAAGTAGGATGTTTTTATACATTCCTTTCTAATGTAATGACTTGAATAAATTTAAATAAAGTTGCATTTTGATTAAAATTGCGTATTATGGTCTTTTCAGTTGGGAGCGAGCAATTCCTGTTGGGTAAAGAGCAGAATTCAAGAAACAAAGGTGATAAATCCAAGATTAATCTCCATAGTATATACTTTATGGCACTTAATATTTTCAACGAGTCCTGGAATCTGCCACAAACATCTTCAAAACAAATGCAGGGTATTTTGTAAACGAATGGTGGTGTTTTCTTTGAGAATTGATGTTGCTTACAAGCCCTAGTCTTGCATTTTTTGTTGTCAAGTTCCACAAATAAATACAATCTACTGATATATCAGACCTTGTTAAATTCAATTAGATGATATATCAGACCTTGTTAAATCCAATTAGAGCATCTCCAACAAGGTTTTCATAATTGAGTTTCAAAAACTAAATAACATTCCATAAAATCTGTTTTCATTGGAGCACATCTATGTGATGTGGTAATCCGAGTTCCATAAAAAATTGTAGAGTATCTTATTTATGCTATTGTTCCATACAAATATAGAATTAATTATCATTGGCTTCTTTGCAATCAACCAACAAAAGAATTAAATATTTTATGAGTAAATAGGCAATTACCCCCCTGAAATTGTAAGTTTCGTCAATTACCCTCCTGAAATTAACAAAACATCAATTACCCCCCCTGAAATTGCACAACGTTAATCAATTTCTCCGTCAAATTTTTCTGTTAGTGAACATGACGTTTTGCAAATACCCCCCATGAAGTTTTGCACTTATGTGCAAAATGCCCCCCGAACTTGAAATTTTATATTTTTTTTTATGTGTAATGAGAACTATTGTTGTTCTTTTTTATTTATTTATTTAGGGGAAAATAGGATAGAAAGGTAACATAGTGATTTTCTTGATGGTTGATTTATTAAATTTAATATGGAGAAGTGAATGAATGATACTATCTTAAAAATATGAACTAATTTGAGGTTTAGTTTTTTCTTTTTCACGTTGCATGTCATATTAGAGGAAAATGCATAGACCTTAAATCTTAGACTATGTGAACTATTTGGGAAATGGAAAGCCTTTATATTATTCTATGAATTGTGAGTTATGCTCCAAGGTTCTTGGCTTGTTTTAGTATCAAAATGAAAAAAGGCTTTGTGTCATGCTTTATACAAGAAAATTAGTTCAATCTAATTATGTACTAATCTTGTTCTTGTCTTATGAAGGTGGAGCTCACTCCTTAATTGTGACTTTGTTTCTCCTTATTGCTACTCATGCTAATCCTAAGCTTGGTAAACTCAAATTGATGAGTGTGAATTCTCTCAGGACCGTTGTAAAAATAACCATTATTGTCACTTTAAAAATACACATTTTTCCCTTCCCCAATTTAAAAAAAAAAAAAAAAACTATGGAAAAAACCAACATGTACAAGCCTATTTTGATGTATATATGCATGTAGTTTTCCCAAACTTCAAAATTAAGTGTTAGCTTTAATATTTAACTGTTAATTGTTTACCTTTAAGAAGAAAATAAAAAAAAAAATTAAGTTCAGGGGGTATTTGCAAAACATCATGTTCACTAACAGAAAAATTTGACGGAGGGGTAAATTGATTAACATTGTGAAATTTCAGGGGGTAATTGAAGTTTTGTTAATTTCAAGGGGGTAATTGACGAAACTTACAATTTCAAGGGGGTAATTGCCTATTTACTCCAAACTATATAGTGCATCAATTGCATGTGCATCTGCATCTTTCGAGCTATTTAACATAGAAAACTCTTTAGTGGAATTACACATTGATAGCTTATCAAGACAAGACACTTGTCAAGCAATTGAATCCAAGGATAAATTGGTGAAGATAGAGGTGCAGAGTGGACGACCAACACTTGGAGGAGGGAAACAAGATATCAAAGAAGAAAAGAAATCAAAAAAGACAAAGCTCCTCCCTCAACACTTTTAACCATATTCAAGAGGTGTCTTGTTTTGCCCAATTACATGATTTTTCAATGATTACATCAAAAACACTTAGGAACTACTTGGTTTAGGGAAGAACTAGAATTACATAACTCAGTATAAAAATTTTACAAAAATTCCCTTAAACCATAATCAACTGATCTAAAACTCCTCTTATATTTGGGTCAAATACTACTAAAATGACTAATAAATAATAATGTAAGATGACATCATCATAACCTCAAACTTAAATTGTTGCTTGTCCTCAAGTAACAAAAAGAATTTCAATTTTAAATTTTCATAAATTTTCAAGGACATATGATGTAGTAAATCCGCAAGTGCACGGTTTACCGAAGTAGTAAAAGAGTATCGTTTCGACAGGGAGTTATTGAATTCAATTAACTATTATGAATGATTAGAAGAAGAAAGTTTGGTTGAAAAGTTTGGGATTTTAATTAATGGTTTAAAAAGAATAATAAAAAGCGTCTTGCGATTACTGGTTCATCATAATGACAAACCCTTAATAAACCAAAACCCTAAACCTAGAACTTTATGTTGGACCTATTTTCTAAAGACAGGTTTCTCTTTAGCCTATCACATCTCCTTTCAGTCTCAGTGAGTGTGTTTCTCTAGCAACCACGCCTATTTTCATGGTTGATTGCTATTGAAATCGTTGAAGCTCGAAACTTTGTTGTCTCATGGTTTGCTAGACTATTTTCATGTTTTGCAATCCTTGTCGAAATTCACTTGTTCCAATATTAAACCTTCATCTTTCGATCCATCGCTTAATATTTGTGATAAATCAATAACAACTATTAAACTTCATATTTCGATCCATCGATTAATATTTGTTATTGATTATAAGAACGGTGAAATATATTAGAAAATAGATTTACATAAAGTTAGGGTTTGAGACTTGGTTTGATTAGGATTATGTCATTAGACTTATCCAACAATCTCAAGACAAGAAGAGTCTACTCACTCATGTTCATTGTAGACATAGAAGAGAAGAAGAACATAAAATAAAATTAAGAAGAACTTTTATTAAAAGAAAACAATTGTCACTATTGAATTCCAAGAACAAAAGATGATTATACAAGCTAGATGGTTGCTCTATTTATAGTCTAACATTGACTTGAGCCCTAAGAAATAAATCACTAAAGTGTTGCACAAGAAACCATGGGCTCTAGGTCAGAAATACTAAAATAGGCAGCTTGTCGAAGAAGTAAAAGCAGCAAAAGGACAATAAGGGGCGCTCCAGGCTTCATATTTTGGTGAAGGATCTTCAAACTTTTTGCACAATATATTTCTGTATAAGATCTTCATATTTTTTGCACAAATAAGCTCCAAATCACCTTTCTTTTGCTCCAAGACGCAATCTTTGAAATATTTGTTCCTAAAATAAAATAACTTGCAATTGAAGTAAAATAGTTCTAAAAAGGAAATAAAAACATATAAAATCTAAATAAAATAAACTCAAATATTATATAAAAAACTAATTATTGACTCATCAACATACATTTTCGAAGAGGTTACTCAAATCTTTATCCATTCCATTTCAAGACATGACTTACTTACCACTTCCATGCAAGCAGGACAGGCTTAGAGAAAATAGTTCATACTCTCAGCTACACTATTTTCCAAGATACGTGTATGTACCTTCTAAAGTCAAAAGGACTGGTTAAGACATTTTCCCGCTCCAATCGTCATGAAAATGTACCTTGTTATAAACTTGAAGAAATTCTAAACAGGCATTCAAGATCATACTATGTACACACTTTAGAGGTCTTTCAAGGTTGTAACATGACTTAGGTTAAGGTGGGATATAGCTGGGAAAATAGGCTAACAAAACAACTTGGATAAAATGACTCTAATAAAGACCTGACTGAGCATGAATTAGTTATTCAAAAGTTTCTAGATAGTTCCATTAGAAGAAGCAAGCTAGGTTCTATGATTTATGGTGTAACCAAAAACAACAGAGAGTGAATTGGTTTTTTCATAAACACCTCTTCAGAGGGTGCATACTCCTAAAAAGCCAAGGAAACCTTCATGTTCTGAGTGCACAATGGAATAGTTATACTCTCAGTTTGTGCCAGAAGCTGCAAAAGCTCATAATTTGAACAATTCAGAGTCTAGAGTCTATGAGTCCTAGGTTCTGACCAAGTTAGAATCTAAGACTAAGAAGTCTAAGATTCTAATGATGCCAAAACCAAAGACTTAGAAGCGTCGAGTTTTAAGTAGCTCAATATCTGAAGCTAAGAACAATTGAAGACCAAAAACTTTTAAACCCAAAGTCTTGGATAGTTTTCAGCTACAAAGCTTCAAGCCTAAAGCACAAAGGAAGAGAAAATCCTTCAGGACTAAAAAGAAAGGACCTATAAAAATATGAGTATCTAGAAATGAAATTGTTTATATTTTAGGAAAGACTCACAACGAAACACTAGATTCAATTCTAGTTCCTGGAGAATGGCTACCCACAACACATAATGGAAGAAATGCATATGTTCCAAGTACTAACTATGAAAGAGGAAGATACTGTAAAATCTGGAGGAAACCAGAAAAGAAAGACTTATAAAGTATGAATTAGTCAAATTTATAACTAGAGCAAGTAAACTTAGTTAATTTCTCATAACTAAAATTGAGACATATGATTTGAAATGTATAAAATATGAATCTATATCATGCTTGTTCTGAATAGAACATCATATGAACCTGTTAATAGAAATGAACCAAGCATGTCTCATCTTCACAAGTTTGAATGTACTAGTTATATCTTAAATAAGTAAATATCTCTGGAGCAAAACTAGTACCAAAGCTTAATGATGTATTCTAGTATGAATACTCTAAAAGATCAAGGCATACAAAATGTGTAATTCTGAAACCAACATAGTTGAAGAATTAATACACATCATACCTGCTAACAAAAAGCTTGACAATATATGTCAAAGCTAGTTGAAAGTCTTGTAGGTGTAAAAATTTAAAAAGATGTCACAGAATCTACACTAGCATTTGAATTAGTTTATGAAGTGTCAATCAGAAGGATATCCATATGATGAATGAAGTATGCATATGAGAAGAAAAGCTTATCAAATAAAAGGCAAGAGGTGTATGAGACTTTGATGACATGCCATCTTAGAACAACATTGTTGAAACAAAATGGTGCTTAAAATCTAAACAAAGAGCAAAATTGATCAGAAGCTATGCAAAGGTATGATAGCCTTCTTACTTTATCTAAAAGCTCTAGGATCTTATGAAGCTCAAAGTTTGATGTCACTCAGAAGGTATTATAGTCAGAACCTCTGATTAAGCAAGTCTGAATGGGAATCAGCATCGAAAGGCATCAGACTCAGAAAAATTAACTTTGATGTGTCATATACATGGAAGGGTTGTTAACTACATTATTGACACCTGTCCCACTTACTTGACACTAAACTGAACTGTTTTATATGACATGTATCTTGACTGATGCGTCATAATCGTAAGAAAATGATGGTTTACTTTGAATGTTGTGTCTCCCACCCCCTTTAGCATTAAATTTTATCTTTATTCAAAATATTGTATGCAAAATGTTTTGATCAAAAATACTTTATCCATGTCATTCACAAACTATCACTCTCACTTCTTACACTTTCAGTTCTCAAACCCTTTATGAAAAACAACCCATTTTCAAAACTAACCCTAGAAACCAAAATCCTTCAAAATCATCAATGGCTTCATCATCATCTCATGTTCCCGTCGCAGTGGGTACTGGTGCAACTCCGGTTCATGAATTGAAAACAGTGAGTACCCCAAAAAATGAGTTAAAGGTTCTTCCATAAGCCATTTTTGACCTAGAAATTTTAAGGGCAAATGGAATCTATTTCTTGGAACTCATTCGTTTCCATAAATGGTTTCCCCACCTCAACATGATAAATGGTCCAACTTATTCATAAATGGCGAAGCACTTCTGGGTTAGATGATGAGCAAAACCGCAAGTGTACGGTTTTACCGAAGTAGTAAAAATAGAGTATCATTCCAACAGGGAGTTGTTCAATTTAATTAACTTTTAAGAAATGATTAGAAGAAAGTTTGATTGTAGAGATTTGATTTTTAAGGGTTAAAAACAATAATAATGAAAAGCGCCTTGAGATTATTGGTTCATCGTAGTGACAAATCCTTCACAAACAAACCCTAAACCATAACTTTATATTCGACCTACTTTCTAAAGACAAGTTTCTCTTTAGCGTATCAAAACCTCTTTCGAGGTGCAGTGAGTGTGTTCCTCTAGCAACCACGCATATTCTCATGGTTGATTGCTATTGGAATCCTTGAAGAACGAAACTTTATATGTCTCAAGGTTTGCTAGACTATTCTCATGTTTCGCAACCCTTGTCTAAATTCACTTGTTCCAATATCAAAGCTCCGCTTTCGCATTATGAATTGATATTTGAGATGATGAATTAACAAATACTAACCCTCCGCTTTCGCATTATGAGTTTGACATTTGTTAATTCATTATAAAAACGGTGAATTAG
>Ga0315914_1003663_pt1 | contig 23270 bp, 12 predicted proteins | sample MpolenodulesMG_FD_203920 | JGI IMG/M metagenome (GOLD analysis project Ga0315914, IMG submission 203920) | Medicago polymorpha root nodule microbial communities from Los Angeles, California, United States - elongated nodules | ecosystem: Host-associated > Plants > Roots > Nodule | place: USA...
AAAAATAAATACATAAAATGAGAGAAGAAAGGAAGACGGAAAAGTGAAGTCGAAAATCAAAGTATAAAATTAAGAAGGAATTGAGCAAGAATCGCAGTATAAAATTGACGCTGAAAATTAAGCATGCTATATATCTGATATTAAGAAGGAATTGAGCAAGAATCGATTGAAATTTGAAAGTGAGAATGAAACCCTAAACAAAGAATAAAGCGAGAGAATAGGTACTTACGTATTCGCAGAGAAGTTGGAGATCGTATTTGAAAACGTGTTTGCCATTTTAACTTCAAGATCCACTGTGAGAAACGTACGTATTCGTGCACGGCCGTGGTTTCAATCGCAACTTCCCCACACCGTCACAAACTTGTGCAGGAATGGAGCAGAAAATGGTTTGTGAAAGAGACAAAATCTATGATTTAATTGGTTGTAATCGTAGCCGTTGATCTGCCTTTAAAAAGAAGGAATGGCTGAGATTGCACAGGAGAAGATTGGAGAGAATCTTCATGGGAGACAATCCGCTCCCATAATAATAAGGGTTTTTCTAACCTATGCAATAAGGTGCAATAATTGTACCATTTTTTTCAACATAAACTCACATATTAATTATCTTTGAGGAATGCTAACAACACACATTCTAACACACACTTTTCAACACACTCCCTTTGATTGGTTAAAATTCACATGGGTCCCACCAAATCATGTGGGTCCTATATACTTTTTGTGGGTCCCATGTGAATTTTAACCAATCAAAGAGAGTGTGTTGAAAAGTGTGTGTTAAAAGGTGTGTTGCTAGCATATTTCATTATCTTTTTCTTGAAATATGATAATTTTCACTATCCTATTAATAATGACTACATATCAGGGATATATTTGAATTTATTTTAAGAAGAAAATTTATTTAGATATAGATGCCAGAAAAAATTATCCGTGAATTAGTATATAAGATCCATATCAAGAATACTCCCTCCGTCCCCAATTGCATGTCATTTTAGAAAAAAATTTTGTCACAAATTATATGTCGCTTTACAATACCAATGAAACATTAATGTTATTTTTTCTATTATATCCTTAACTATTTATTACTCTCTCTTCTTTCAATTCCTTCACTTATCTTTCCCATATCATTTATTAAGGACAATTTTGTAAAACAACTCATAATATCTCTTTCCTCAGGGCAGTATTTCTTTCTTCCTTTCACACATTTTATGGAGACTTGTTACTAAAATCAAATAGTCACAGAGTTTTGTTATCCATAAACTTGCATTTTGTTCTTGTTATTCTTCTTACAAACTAAGCAAATAATGCATTTAATAATTGTTGTTGTTAAGGTGTTGTTAGACAAGCTTGTTTCTAATGAGTTTGTGAACAATTTCCGAAGCACAAAGCTTGACCTTTCACTCTTGACAAAGATGACAGAAACACTTTTGTGCGTTTCAATTGTACTTGATGATGCTTCTGTTGCTGATGATGTCAAAGATGTGCTGGGATGTGCTGTTTTTGAAGTTCACAGTTTGTTTGATGAAATCAAGATTAAGGCGTTGCGCTGCAGAGTAGACGCTATGTTCAGGAGGGTCATTAATTCTAAATTGCAAAAATTAATTGAAAAATTAGAAGGCTTGAGTTCGGGAGAACAGGTAGGTGAATTAGGTGTTTTCCACCTGCTCTCAACTTCTGTGAAGGTGTTGTTAGACAAGATTGTTTCTAGTGACTTCATCGACAAGTTCCAAGCCACAAAGCTTGACATTTCACTCTTGGAAAAGCTTAAGACAATACTTGTGCGGCTTCTTGCTAATGATCGTGTCAAGGTAACACCGTTGGATTTTCATGATGATTAGATACTTTAGGGCTTTGGCTGAATATGCTGGAATATGCTGTCTTTGAACTTCACCACCATCTGGAAGGTGAGTATGAAACCCCAACTCCTCCTTCTCTGGTGCTGAATACTCTTCATTCTCCTTTCAAACAGTTTGATAGGGTCAATAATTCTAAATTGCAAAAATTGATTGAAAGATTAGATTTCTTGAGTTTACAAGTACGTTACTTTGGTGGTTACAGTTCCAACAGTTTTTGGCATGAAACTCCTTCAAGTTCTATTTTGGATGATGAATCTTCTTCTATTTATGGAAGAGACAATGATATTAAGGAACTTAAACATCTTTTGTTGTCTGAAGATGGTGATGATAGTAAAAATATAGGAATCATTTCCATTGTTGGTATGGCAGGGATTGGTAAAACAACCCTTGCTAAACTTGTCTACAACGATCCTGAAGTACATGACAAATTTGAGTTAAAAGTGTGGGCACATGTTTCAAAAGACTTTGATGATTTGAGTGTTTTGGAAACCATTCTTGATAACAACATAAATGACACAAGTGATGTAGATATCCTTTACCCAAAATATTTGCTGGTATTGGATGAGGTATGTGATGCAAGATCTATCAATTGGACATTACTGATGAATATCTATAATGTTGGCGAAACGGGAAGTAGGATCATCATCACAACAGAGGATGAAAAGGTTGCACTATCAATACGAACCTTTGCACTACACATGCAACCCATTCTTTCTGTCCACTACTTAAGACCTCTGGAAAGTGAAGATTGCTGGACTTTACTTGCCGGACATGCATTTGGAGCATGGAATGACCAACACCGATCCAATCTAGAGGAAATTGGCAAAGGAATTGCTAATAAATGTTATGGATCACCATTTTCTGCAGTAGCAATTGGGGATATTCTTCGCACTAAATTGTCCCTAAACTACTGGAATCATGTGGTAAAAATTGACATTCCGTTATTATTAGATCATGATGTGCAACCTTTTATACAACTGAGCTACCATTATCTTCCAACTCCTTTGAAACGATGCTTTGAATATTGTTCAATTTTCCCAAAGAAGTCCATCATAGAAAAAAATTTGACAGTTCAGTTGTGGATTGCAGAAGGCTTAGTAGAACCGTCCACAAACCAGGAAAAAGTTGGAGAAGAATACTTTGATGTACTAGTGTCAAGGTCGTTGATACATTGACGATCTATTGGTGATGGGGAAGCGAACTTTGAAATGCATAACCTCGTCCATGATTTAGCTACAAAGGTTTCATCTCCAAATTGTATCAATATGGACGAAGATAATTTTCATGACATCATACAGTAGAGGTATATATGACTCGAATAGTAAATTTGATAAATTGTATGGATTAAAAGATCTACGTACCTTTCTAGTATTACCATTACAAGAACATTTGCCTCTTTGTTTGCTATCAAACAACGTAGTACATGAATTGCTGCCAACAATGAAACAATTACGCTTGTTGTCTTTGTCAAATTACAAGAGTATCACTGAGGTTCCCAACTCTATTGGAAATTTGTTTTCTCACACAAAAATTGAAAGGTTGCCTACTGAAACTTGCGAGCTTTACAATCTGCAGTTCTTGTTATTGTCAGGCTGTAAAAGGCTCACTGAATTGCCAGAGGACATTGGAAAATTGGTTAATCTATGCCACCTTGACGTTAGTGACACTGCATTGACAGATACGCCCATACAAATAGCCAAACTAGAAAATCTCCACACTCTGTCTGACTTTGTTGTCAGCAAATAAACTGGTGGGTTGAAGGTTCGAGAGCTGGGCAAATTTCCCCACCTACATGGAAAACTTTGCATATCACAGCTACAAAATGTCAGTGACCCCTTTGAAGCAGTTCAAGCCAATATGAAGATGAAAGAACGAATAGACGAGTTAGCTTTAGAATGGGATTGTGGTAGTACTTTTTCAGATTCACAAATTCAAACTGAACATGTTGTACTTGAAGATTTGCGACCCTCAACAAATTTGAAAAGTCTTGCCATCAAAGGCTATGGTGGAATTAGCTTTCCGAATTGGTTTGGTGATTCCTTATTCAGCAACATGGTGTATTTAAGGATCTCAAATTGTAGTGATTGTTTATGGCTTCCACCACTTGGGCAATTGGGTAATCTGAAAAAACTCATCATTGAAGATATGCAATCAGTACATACAATTGGAACCGAGTTCTATGGAAGTGATAGTTCTCCTTCATTTCAACCATTTCCCTCCTTGGAGACTCTACATTTTGAGAATATGCAAGAGTGGGAGGAGTGGAACTTGATTGAAGGTACGAATAAAGAGTTTCCTTTTCTAAAAACTTTGTCATTGAGCAAGTGCCCGAAACTGACATTAGGAAACATGCCTGACAAATTTCTTTCCTTAACTGAGTTAAGAGAATGTCCTTTATTGGTGCAATCAATGCCATCATCTGATCATGTATTCAGGCAACTGATCATGTTCCCTTTGAATTCTCTTTGACAGTTGACCATAGACGGTTTTCCATCTCCGATGTCTTTCCCACCAGACGGTCTTCCAAAAACCTTGAAAGTTCTCATAATCAGTAACTGTGAGAATCTAGAGTTCCTTCCTCATGAATACTTGCACAATTACACATCACTTGAGAAATTGAAAATATCTTATAGTTGTAATTCAATGATATCATTTGCCTTGGGCGCTCTCCCTGTCCTCAATAGTTTGTTTATTGAGGGTTGTAAAGATCTGCAATCGATATTAATTGCAGAAGGAGCGTCGGAAAAGAGTCTCTCATTTCTTAGAAGCATCAAAATATGGTATTGTAATGAATTGGAGTCATTTCCCCCAGATGGATTGCAAACTCCAATCCTCAGTTATATTGCAGTTTGGCAGTGTGAGAAGCTCCGTTCACTACCAGAAGCAATGAACACTCTAACTGGCCTTCATGAAATGGAAATTGATAGTCTACCAAATCTTCAATCCTTTGTTATAGATGATTTACCTACCAGTTTACGGGAATTGACTGTAGGCTCTCTTGGAGGGATTTTGTGGAATACTAAGCCAACATGGGAACGTCTCAATTGTCTGTCAGTGTTGCGAATTAAAGGTGGTGATATGGTTAACTCATTCATGGTGCCACTGCTACCTGCATCTCTCGTGACACTATGCATCTGTGGTTTTAGTGGTAAAAGCATTGATCGGAAGTGGCTTCAACATCTCACTTCTCTCCAAAACCTTGAGATTGTAAATGCTCCGAAACTCAAGTTGTTGCCAAAGAAAGGATTTCCTTCCTCTCTTTTAGTGCTAAATATGACTCACTGTCCATTACTGGAAGCAAGTTTGCGGAGGAAGCAAGGGAAAGAGTGGCGTAAGATTGCCCACATTCCCTCCATAATTATAGATGACGAATTGATGACATAAGTTTCCTCTTCGGGTGAGTCTCTGAAAGGCTTCTATTTTTTGTTTCTTTCTTATTATGTCATGCTTAATTAACATTCTTAATTTCTTTCTTATTATAACTCTAACACTGACTTATTTTTCTAATTATAGAATTGTATTCTGTCACCCCTGCTTCTTCCAAATCTTGCTATTGTGAGAAGTCAAATTTTCATGCACAACCTGCAACCAGGTCCATTAATGTTTTACTGACGAGGAACGGATGAAAAAGAGAAACAGCAACTGACTTCAAATATGTTAGGTACTCTTTTTGTATATATGACTATATATATTTTAATGAGCTGGTTTTAATGCATTGGTTGTATTGAGCGTGATTGATGGCTTGCACCAAGATTGTTACCATCACCATACAAGATAACACTAAATAACTTTTCAAACGTAGATATACCAAGCCTGTGCCAATCTGGCTGTTACAAGAGGCAAAACACAGATGCATGGCCTGCAGCTAGTCCAGTAACTATTTTTTCGATCGAAAGTGGATGAGAAGGAGAAATAGAAATATTGGCTAAAGATGTATTAGGTACACTTTTGATCTCTAATCTATGTTAGGGACTTTTGTTGAAGCCTGAAGTGTCTTTCTTCCGAACACAAGTATTGTGTTTTTCTCCCCCAGTTTATTTGTTACTCATATTTATTGAGATTTTCGTCCCTCTTTGGTAAAAATCTTCTGCTTTTTATGAAAGTTTGTGTCAGTTCTAAAAATTTGAAATCAATATTGTTTGCAGAAAATATGCCGCAGCAGAGTCTCTCATTTCTTAGAAGCATCACAATACAGTTTTGTGATGAGCTGGAGTTATTTTCCCTAGGTTGATTGCCTAATCCTATAGCTGGCCTTCATGAAATGAAAATTCAAAATCTTCCAAATCTGCAATCTACTTCCATCGATGGGATGCCTATCCGTTTACAGAAAACTGAATATTGGCTTGATTGGAGGGATTTTTGGGAATACGTTATCAGAACATCTCAACTTCCTATCCTAGTGTCGTGATTTTTTAGTGGTGATTTAGTTAAGTCGCGAAAGAAAAGGGATGTGCATTCTATTTTGCTGAAGATATAAAGTGCTTGGATGGGAAGTGGCATCAACGTCCCACCTCTCTCCAATTCCTTGTCATAGAATGAGCTACCAAGCTCAATTCATTACCAGAAGAGGGAATTGCATTTCAGAAACTGCCAATTGCTAGAAGCAAATTAGAAGATTACTCACATTTCCTCCATAGTTATCAACGACAAAATGATCGAATGAGTGTTGTGTCCAGGTGCGTCGCCGAAATATTCTTTCTTTTTATTATTCTGTCATCAATAAATATTAATTTCGATATTCACAGCATCATAAAATACAGCACATCAAATTGAAATCTTTATTTTTTTACAACAACAATAAAGGTGATCTGGGACTACATGTTAACTACTTCATCTATCATATTTGGTGGCTTAATCTCAAGGGTGATGGAAGCAGCAACATCCTCTTTTAATTAAAGACAACACTTCTTTGTAATTATTCATCTATAAACTTCCTCTTTGATAGTTTTTTTTAACATTAGTCCTTTAAATATGTCTTCATGACATAACTGATAAATTATTTAACTTCAACCTCACAGAGTCGGTGTACTGTTGATGGATGAAGATATCGTCTTCTTTGAAAATTTAAGTTTGTTTCGGTCCTTTGTACATGTGATTTTTGTTTGAGCCCTGAGGTTCTCAGACACAAACTATTGTGAGTTTTCCCTCCCCGAGACCAAGTTATTTATTTTTTACAAGCTCTTGTTCCGCTATACTTTGCTATTTACTATTATTTACTCCTACCTCTCTTCTGATTTTATTACTGGATTCAGAAAAGGAGATAATTGCTGGAGCAACTCATGCGAGCAGCAGTTATCTGTTGGAGTTGATTTTGCAGCAACTACTTTGCCACAGAGCGCAGGACGCAGTAGAGGATTCATACTCATAAAAATCAAAGAGGAGAAGAGTTTTCTTATAAGCTTCATTTTGTTGTGATTTCTAAAGCTTTTTGTATTCATTCAAACTAAGCAACTTAGGGTGACTTCTGTGCTACAAGCACTTTTTCCAGCTTATGTGGAGGTGAACACATTAGTTTTAATTTCATTTTGCCACATGCTCATTCTGAGTGAATAAAATTTTCAAAATGGAAGAAAACACTGTGCACAGTTATTCAGAAATTGATTTGTTGCTACAATACCATTTGTATCTGAATTAGCTATAATACCATTAAGCCAGGCAAGGAAAGATAAGCTGTTATTTTCACATTTGTATCTAAAAGACAATTGGTTTTCTATACGTGTAGTGTAAAAAAATCCAATGAAGAAAAAATAGTCTTTTTTATGTTCTCCTCTCAACAAATATATATTATTCATTGATGTGATTATACCACTTGGCCCATAGAGACTTTAAATTTGATCGAGTAATCTTCTCGAGAGCTTGAACTATGTACTTAAATGTATAGAGCAATAGCTTGTTTATATGCTGAGAGGAAGTGATGAGGTGGAGAACAGAGAAGGAAAATCCAATAAGAAAAATGGACCATTTGATACGCATCAATCATATGGTGTTTATTATTTATTTTTCACCATTTACATGAGGTACACATCACTTTTCTGCATTTGCAAGTTCTATACAGTTTTCTCATAAAAATGGAACTGTATTAATAAACTTGCATATATATGCTGGCCATTTTTTCATCCACATATCTAGCTATGATTTTATGTTTAAAACATGAGTTAATCAAACTCTTATTTTCGGTTCAAGCGTAGGATTCAAAATTCGATTTATTTTTTTAAACTCTTGCTTGCATGGTTTGGATGCTCCTTCTCTGAATGTGTGAACTAAAGGATGACATACTCTGGCTACTGTCAAGGATCTCTCCACGAAGGCCTGGGTACTCTCCGAACATCCTTATGATTTGCGGAGAAAACCGTTGGACGAATCTACCTTCAGTTGAGCAAATACAAACCTAATATAAGAATAAATAGACACCGTGTCAAGGTCGATGGCATTAATATTTTAATAGAACAAAGCAGTAACCAGAAGCAAATAAAATTAGGCGTCGATGTTACAGATTAGAGGCAAAAAAAAACTGACTACATTATAAATTACAAGAACTTACTATTTATCTTTTTCTGAAGATGCACAAATAGGGTACAACATTTCAAGCCAGGCCAACTGCATGCATCAACCGTATCATGATCAATACTGATGCCTAGGAATAAGTAATTCTGCATATGAAAAAAATAACATGATAATAAAAACAAATTTAATGTTTTTCATAGTTAAGAGTTAAGAGCATACATGTAAAATATGAGTAAGAATGTGACGGGAGTGTCACTAAGGATAAGGGTATTATGGAAAAACCCAAAATATGAAGGGTTTATGAAAGGAACAGTAAGGTGGCTATGTAGTTGAATATTCTCTTTGTAGAAAATGTTCATACACTTAATAAACCTATTTTCGCAGTTCCTATTGGTGATGCCATGGAGATTCATGTTCTAAAAAAGGACAGAAAATACCACTATAATCATTTTTATGGTCCACTATATCTATAAGATGCTAAATGATAATAACCGAGGGAGCAACCATCTAAAAATGTCTAGTAGCTTACCAGTTTTCTAATCAAAAGCTCTAGGATGCTATTTCACATGTTACAGGACTCACACTTCAAAAATTTCGCAAAGCAAAATACTTGCTTGGTATATAAGAAGAATATAATTCTAAAAGGGAAATAACTATAATTTTCAAGATAGGACCATCGGTTAAACCTGAATTTCACTACCATAATAAAGCACCTGAAAGTTAACATTTCTCTTAGACTTAATGAGTTAATCCACAGAACTGAAACAGTAACATAAACAGACAACACATGTCCGTTTGAGATTATTGTCTTCGAATTTTACTAGGTGAACTCATTGGTTACATAAGCAGTACACCATATATAATCCAGATCAAGTTAGACCAAACATAAACATTTAGTTCTGATTTATCTGTTTTCATAAACAAGTAGAAACCACTGTGTGCCCTCATAATTATATTAACAAAGATAAAAGATAATTTTTTGTACATGCATCACCGTATATATTAAAAGATAACATCATCGGCAAAGAAACAATAAAAACTCACATAAAATTGAGACACATATGCAGAGATTGAGAAGTGGAACAGGTCGCCAGTTAGACAAGAGAATGCCAGCACACTCAAAATCACAAAGATTGTAAGGTCTATTGGCCTACATGAGCAATCCAACTCAGCTGCAACCAACAAACACATACAATTGAAGAACTCTGCTGAAAGGTGGCAAGTAGAAAAAGAAGAATAAATATCCTTATTGGCACAATCAGAGATGATAAAGAATAAGTATGTTTAAAACATGACTTTGTGTTTTAATATATGTTCATGTTAAGTCAAAACAGGTGTATAAACACAAAAATGTGGAAATGCAAAAACGATATTTACTATACTAATAAAATAGAGAAAAACGATATTACACCAACTCATTAAAATATATATGAACTTGGTTACAGGTCTGGAATGCTAATTTGGCTTCTCACAACAACAAGATTGGGCAGAAGCAGGGGTGAAACAGAATATAGTTCTATAATTAAAAAATAGTCTTAGTGTTATAATATTGTATTTTGATGTTACTATTGAAATTAACTATAATAACTGATGATAACACGATAAGAAAGAAACAAAAAAAATAGGTATTTCAGTGACTAACCATGATAAGAAACTCATGTGATCAACTCATCATCAATAATTATGGCAGGTATGTGAGCAATCTTGCTCCACTCTTTCCCTCGCTTCCTCCGCAAAATTGCTTCGAGCAATGGGCAGCGAGTAATATTTAGTACCAAAAGAGAGGAAGGCAATCCTTTTTTTGGCAACGACTGGAGCTTGGGAGCATTAACAATCTCAAGGTTTTGGAGAGAAGTGAGATGTTGAAGCCACTTCCCATCAATGCTTGTATTATTAAAACCACTGATGCATAGTGTAACAAGCGACGCAGGTAGCAGTGGCGCCATCAGCGTGTTCACAGTCGCATTGCCATTAATTCTCAACACTGAAAGACAAGTGATATGTTTCCAAGTTGTCTCAGTATTCCACAATAAACCTCTTAAATAACCAACAGTCAGTTCCAGCAAACGGATAGGCAAATCATCTATGACAAAAGATTGAAGATTTGGCAGATCATCAATTTCCATTTCCTGGAGGTCAGTTAGAGTGGTCATTGCTTCTGGTAGTGACTGAAGCTTCTGACATTTCCACACTGCAAAATAAATGAGATTTGGAGTGTGCAATCCACCCGGGGGAAATGACTCCAATTCATCACAATCCCATATTTTGATGCTTCTAAGAAATGAGAGACTCTCTTGCGACCCGTCTTCTGCAATTAATATCGATTTCAGATTTTTACAACCCTCAATAAACAAACTCTTGAGGACAGGGAGAGCGCCCAAGGTAAATGATATCATTGAATTACAACTATAAGATATTTTCAATTCTTCAAGCGATGTGTAATGGTGCAAGTATTCCTGAGGAAGGAACTCTAGACTCTCACAGTTACTGATTATGAGAGACTTCAAGGTTTTTGGTAGACCGACTGTTGGGAAAGACATTGGAGATGGAAAGACGTCTATAGTCAAATGTAGAAAAGAATTTAGAGGAAAGACATGATCTGATGATGGCCTTGATTCCACCAATTGAGGACATTCTCTTAACTCAAGTTCAGCTAAGGAAAGAAATTTGGTAGTTATGTTACCTACTCTCAGTTTAGGGCACTTACTAAGTGTGAAAGTTTTTAGACTAGGAAACTCCTTAGCTGTACCTCCAATCAAGCTCCATTCCTCCCACTCTTGCATATTCTCAAAGTGTAGAATCTCCAAGGAGGGAAATGGTTGAAATGAAGGTGAACCATCACTTCCATAGAACTCAGTACCAATTGTCTGTACTAATTGCATCCCTTCAATAATGAGTTTTTTCAGATTACCTAATTGTCCAATGGGTGGAAGCCATAAACAACCATCACAATTCGAGATCCTTAAATACACCATGTTACTAAATAAAAAATCACCCAACCAATTTGGAAAGCTGATTCCACCGTAGCCTTTTATGGTGAGACACTTCAAATTTGTTGAGGGTTGCAAATGTTCAAGTACAACATTTTGAATAGGTGAATCTGGAAAAGTACAACTACAATCCCATTCTAGAGCTAAATCTTCTATTTGTTCTTTCATCTTAATTTTGGCTTGATCTGCTTCAAAGGGGTCATTAACATTTTGTATCTGTGAGATGGAAATTTTTCCATGCAGGTGGGGAAATTTTCCCAACTCCCTTAGCTTCAATCCATCATTATGCTTGCTGACAACAAAGTCCGACAAAGTATGGAGATTTTCTAGTTTGGCTATTTGTACAGGCATCTCCCTCAATGCAGTGTCACTTATGTCAAGGTGACGGAGATTAACCAACTTCTCCATGTCCTCTGGCAATTCAATGAGCCTTCTACAGCCTGCCAACAACAAGAACTGCAGATTGTAAAGCTTGCATGTTGTAGAAGGCAATCTTTCAATCTTAGTGTGGGAAAGATTTAAGTATCGCAGGTATAACAAATTTTCAATAGAGTTGGGAACCTCGGTTATACTCCTGTAGTTTGACAAAGACAACGCGCGTAATTGTTTCATTGTTGGCAACAAGTCATGTACCACCTTGTTCGATAACAAACTAAAAGGCAGTTGTTTTTGTGACGGTAATGCTAGAAAGGTACGTAGACCTTTTACTCCATACAATTTATCAAATTTATTAAATGAGTCATATAGCCCTCTATTGTATGATAAATTACATATCCTTTCATGTAAGTTCTGTTCGTCCAACCTGGTACAATATGAAGATGAAACCATTGTTGCTAAATCATGGATGAGGGTATGCATTTCAAAGTTTGCTTCCTCATTGTCAATAGATTGTTGATGTATCAACGATCTTGACAGTAGTTCATCAAAGTATTCTTCTCCGAATTTTTCCTGATCTGCGGACGATTCTACCAGCCCTTCTGCAATCCACAACTGAACTACAACATTTTTTTCTAAGATGGATTTCTTCGGAAAAATTGAACAATATTCAAAGCACTGTTTCAAAGGTGGGGAAAGATAATTGTAGCTGGATTTTAGCGCAGGTTGCATGACATAATGTACCAATTCCCAAATGTCACGTATTAGTGCATTATTCCAGTAATCCTGGGACAATTCAATGCGAAGAAAATTCGCAAGTGCTATTGCAGCTAATGGTAATCCATCACATTTTTTTGCAATTTTCTTTCCTATTTCTTCTAGATTAGATCGTTGCTGGTTGTTACATAGTCCAAACACATGTATGGCAACTATAGACCAGCAATCTTCAGTTTCCAAAGGTCTCAAATGGTGGACATAAAAAAAGCTTTGGTAAACGGATCTTGCATCTCGTGTTGTGATGATGATTGTTCTTCTCGTTTCCCCAGCATTTAAGATATCCATCAGTGATGTCCAATTGACAGACCTTACATCTCTCACGTCATCAAATACTAACAATTTATTTTTGTAATCGGTATTCAAGTTATCACTACTAACTGTTTGTGAAGTATTAGATTCAAGACTGGTTTCCAAAACTCTGAAATTATCAAAATATTCCGAGATATCTCCCCACCATTTTAACTTAAATTTGTCACCTACTTCAGGGTCGTTGTAAAGGAGTTTAGCAAGGGCTGTTTTACCAATCCCTACCATTCCCACAATGGAAATAATTCTTATTTGATTATCACCATCATTAGACAATAAAAGATGTTTAAGTTTCTTTACATCATTGTCTCTTCCATAAATAAAAGTTTGATCAACAGGAACAGATCTCAAGAATTCTAATCTTTCAATTAATTTCTGCATTTCAGAATTGCTGACCCTATTGCACATTAGGAAAGGAGAAGAAAGATTTGTCAGCACCTGAGAAGAAGAAGGAGTAGTTTGATGCTCAGCTTCTGCTTTGCAGCGCAACGCCTCAGTGTTGATTTCGTCAAACAAACTGTCAACTTCAGAGACAGCATATCTCACCGTATCAAACCAATTATCTAGAAAAGTGAGTTGTGTAGGTAACCATTTCTCCTCGGCATTCTGAAGTACAGTTTGAAGTTTCACCAATATTAACTTCAGATTTTCGAAGAGTGAAACATCAAGCTTGGTGGTTCGGTAGTTGTCCACAAACTCACTAGAAACAATCTTGCTTAACAACTTTTTCACATAAAACGAGAGCAACATTTCGCAAAGAAAATCCTCCATTAGTTTCTTAGTTTGTAAGAAGAAGAAGAATAGAAGCTTAAGGGTCTGTTTGGGAGAGGGGTTTGTGGACATGCACTCCTCTCTCTTTGATGTCTAAAGGCAAAAGTAAAAGCAAAAGAGATTCTCTTCATTTCTCTGGTCAATTTCTTTCTTTAACTTAAAATTTAAAAGCAAAAGACATAGAAACACTTCTTTAAAAAGATAAAGACAAAATTTATAGTGATTTATATTTTGGGGCAATATTATGTTCGAATACTCTGGAACTTTGTTATACTCAAATAACATCATTTTTATAATGTTAACAAGTGCCATTTTTTTACAAGTGCCACTTGTTAAAGAATTATTGGATGAAATATTATGTTGAAAATTGTGTATTCTATTATTTTCAATACAAAATTTATTTTTTCTTTCTATTTTTAATTCTTTGGTTGTCTTATATTTTCTTTCTATTTTACAACGTATTCTACGTTATAAAATCAACGTAATCAAAACCAGATTAGATATTGAACCAATATAGATATCACTCTAAGGATCCCCATGAGCTTAACTCAGTTGGTAGGGATATTGCAGGTTAGGGTTTGAACCCCGAACACTCACTTCTCCATAATTAAATTGTGTAAACTCTAGCCACTAGACTACTTGACAAAAAAAAAATCAATATATGGTACAAATTCAAAGTTCTGATTGGAGTTCAAAATATTTTATATGAAATATATTTTCGTAAATTACAAGTACTTACATATAGTTAATTCTTCACAAAATATCATTAATTTAACCTAATAATTTTCCTCTAAAATGTTGCATTAGGTTAGAGCAATTTAACCTAACAAATTCCATCTAAAATTCAACGCACCAATTTAACTTAACAAATTCATGTTGTGTCATCGTTTGTATATTATCTATTGTTTCTGTAGTTTTTATTATTATTTTGACAAGTTGTTGTACACTTATTTAATACGTTTATAAACAAACTACCCTAATTTCCATGCAAACTCGGCTACCCTAATTTCCATGCAAACTCATCTTATTAAGTTTGCAACAACTAAATCTAGAAAATTCCTTCCAAATGATCCGCATTAATTGCTAAGTGCTAACTCTAATTACGTATTTCCTTCCAACACTTCTTCAATTTGAAATTTAATTTTTTTTTGTTAGGAACCATGAACTGCATTAAATTACATATATTGTTATACCCCTTGGAAAATACACAGCTCTTCAACCAAGCACACATCTTCAAAATAATTAATACATTGAACAAGATCTCTTTTTTTTTTTGTCTTAAATGAAGTGGTAAACCACTGATATTAAATTCACACACACTGTGAGGTCCTGGGTTCGAACCCGGGACAAGACGTCCGACCTTGCAATTTTGGCATTTATCAGTTGAGTTAGGACTTCTAGATGTATAAGATCTCTTTTATTATTAAATTCTATGATATATGCAGATATGATATGTATTTCGTTAGAAAAATATATTATTACTTTTAGTATATATCAAAGTGTAATTTTTCTTTTTAAAGCTATACGTTTAATTTAGAAATTCTATTAATTGAAGTGACTTTTTTTTTTATGTTGGTAGAAATTTTAAACAATTATTACAAGTCAATTTTTAATGTTTAACTATAAAAGTAATAAATAAAATTGACCCGTGCAACAATATAATATTGTATTCTTTTAATTTTTTTTCTTTATTTTTAAAAAAAAAATGAGAAGATAATTGACCCGTGCTGAAATAGGTAGTTGTCTTTATATATATAGTATGGATATCTTTTTTAATTGGTGGGAAATGACCTACTAATATGTTATATTAATTAATAGGCTAATGGCAGAGCAGTTGAATTCAACTTGCATCCATGCGAATATTTTTTTAAGTGATCTGGATTTGAACTTTTTATAATGAAAAAAGGAGCACTGTTTTTGTTGCTTTTAGCTTAGCAACCGACAGCCAGTATTGTTTTATATAATACTGTAGGACATAAATAAGTGTGAACCATTTACACGTTCATGTGCTACTGGTAAAATATATTATTAATTTATTTTTAGTGGAATGCTATTCACACTGCAAAAAATGTAAAAGAATCATTTACAAGTTCATGTGCTTCCTGTAAAAAATAATACATATATCGAATAGTCCACCAATTATGCTTACTACTTCCATTGAATCTGAAGTTAGTTAGTAACAATAATAAAAACTAAATATTGAGAAGCAGAGTTCTTGTAAACCTGATCTGATCTGATTATTATTGTGAAGAGACTAATCTATTATTCTTCACAATGGTTGGAAAATTTTCGGCTTCTGTCGAGCTATTGTTTGAAAATTTTGTTTCTGGTAAGTTCGTGGACTTTTTACGTACATCGAAACTTGATGTTTCAGTCTTAGAAAAGTTGAAGATAACACTGCTCTGTCTTCAAGCTGTACTTTATGATGCTGAGGAGAAACAAATCACCAATCCTGCTGTTAAGCAATGGTTGGTTATGCTACAAGATGCTGTATTTGAAGTTGACAAATTGTTTGACGAAATCAATGCTGAGGCATTGCGCTGCAAAGTGGAAACCGAATCTGAAGGCCAAACTCTTAGTGGGAAGGGGCACAACATCTTGTCCAGAAGTTGCAAATGCAGAAAAGTAATGTGTACATATAAAGGGTAAAAAATAGCACCATATAATAATGTTCTTAGCCATAAATTAGTTGCAGAAATGAGAATGGATAAATACAGAAAACTAAACATAATGAAAATTGTTATGAAATAAAGCAAAGTAGTTTAAATATATTAGAAGAATAGAGATCGAGGAGAAATAGTGAATAGAGAAGAAAAGAGTTTGCGATCAAACTCGTATTATCTTTACAGATTAACCAAAGGGTTCAGACTTCAATAAAAATGGCACTGTATTAATAAACTCATATTGTTATTAATTAAACTCACTATCGTTACAGGTCAAGCAAACGATTTAAATTTCAATGTATTTCTTAAATCAATGAAAAAATGGTTCTGCAATGTCTGTAACAGAACCGGATAGATGGCCGCTTTACTCAAGTAAACTTTTGCTCGATGGCTCTTTACTCTTTCATGATTTGGATGCTCCTTCTCAGAATGTGTGAAATAAAGGATGAAGGTGCCCTGGCTACTGTCAAGGATCTTTCCACAAAGGCCTGGATATTTTTATGAACATCGTTAAAATTTGTGGAGAAAACTATGAATTAACATGTACAGGATTAGAGGCAAATAAAACAGATTACATTCTAAATTACTAGAACTTGATAAAAGCCTAACTAACTACCAGCAAAAAAATCAACATGTCAAAAGCATAACATGAATAAGTAATTTTGCATATGCAAAAATAACTTGATATAATAGAAAGGATGTGATGCTTTTCATAGTTAAGAATTAAGGACATATGTGTAAAATATGAGCAAAAACAAGACTGTAAATACAATTTATAAAACCAGTTTTTGAAATTACTTTTTGTGATGCCATGGAGAGAGCATAAAGAGAAAGTCTCAAGGAAGATTCTACATTTTGAAGTGCAGTGGAGTCATATCTTGTATCAAGTTTAAAATAGTTATCACTTGTCACCACAAACATATGTTTGATTTTGGTCTAGTCAGTGTTGTTTAGTATAGCGGCGCTATAGTGCTATTTCATAGATAAGATTGTAAAAAAGTGGTTATAGCAGCACTATATCACTGCTGCATAGCTAAAATTGAACAAATAACTTATTTTCCGCGATTCGCAATTGACGACACTGGGCCCAATTACATGCAGTTCATGAATCTACCGCTTTATCAAGTAAAAACAACAGCCATAGATAAGAAACAAACAATATTACAAAAGTGGACACAAATTTATTTGAGATTCATATTCCAATAAATGACAGAAAATAGCACTGAAATAATTTTGAGGGTCCACAGGATTACTATAAGACTTTGTGCAGCATCTTTGACATGCCTAAATGACACATATTTTTAAAAAACAGTAGACCAACCAGTAGAGTCCAACCACATGTAGGATTCCATAGAAATGCCTGATAAATTGTTTTCATTTTGTTTAATTTTCTGAAGGACTCAGGACAAATAAAGCCTACATTAGCTTCTAAATGATTAGAACTTACTGAATGAGATTTTTCTAAAGCATAGGGAGGACACCAAAAAAATCTTAATTGATTTGACTGAGTACCAACAAGAATAATTGCATTACAATGATCTATGCTACAGTGAAATGTCAGGCCAGCAAGCTATTTTCTTTTAACAGACTCAAGCTGATAAATAGAGTAAACTCATTAATAATTATTCATGTGACAGAATGGATCAAATATAATACTCACAAGTAACAGACTCAACATCTTTTGATAGATCTTCCCAACACAGGACATGCCAAAATCACATATACTTTCACCAAACAGATGACTTGTACCTCTTTTTCTGAATCCTGCAAAAAAAAACTAGAAGACATATTAGTAAATAATAGCAATATATTAAACTAAAGCATAGGAAAACTCAAGAAAAACAACATGTAAATATTAATGAACTAAGGGAGGGAGAGAAAAGTCATGACAGTTGCAGTGTAAGGAAGGGAAGAATGGTACCTCTAGGCTTAAAAACAAGTCCTTTGAAGAAAGGAATCAGACAAGCATTGATTCCAAAAGAATGCAATATCTCATTTCACCGGCTAAGCGACACCAAGATTGTGATTGAAATTGAACTGTTTTATCAATCACTTCATGACAATGGAACATTATCTTTTGCAATATTTGAAAAAACTTGGAAAGAAATATGAGCATTGGACCATGCACATAGTAAAAGGAATAATTCTAAAACCAATCGAAGAGGAAATTTATACCTAAGATACCACTGCTGCCATCTTGGTGCAAGCCATCGATCATAGTTGAAGTCACTGGCAGATCTGCAAACAGAACCAAATAATTCAAAAACAAAGATTAAGCCACCAAATCTGGTAGATTAAACGGTAAACAGCTTAACATAATAGTCTCAAAAGTTAAAACATAATCAAGGAACAAATAACTTCCTTAGCATCATAATCCCAGCTGAGAAATGAATAAGTAAATAATAAATAAGTAAACAAAAAAGCATATGTTTTCATATCCTATCAATATGAGGTGTTTGGAATGCACACACACAAAATATAATAAGAGAAACATGACCAACAAAGGTTTGATGCAGTGGGGAATTGCAAAACCTAGGAGAGATGATTACAGTAGGACAAACACATGTAGTATAATCTGGTTTATCCTAAATTATTCTTATTATGCAATTCAGACATTTATCTGTCATCTACGAGAATGAAGGGTAGAAAGCTAATAAGGAACTGTGGAAATGCATAAAAGAAATTCATTAGACTAATATATTAGAGAAGACTTTAACTAGTGTTACAAAAGCTTGATACAGTCAATGCATTAAAACCAACTCATTCAAATATATATGAAGTACCTAACATATTAGCAGTCAGTTTTGTTTCTCCTTTTCATCTGCTCCTCATCATTACAACATTTACTGGATTTGGTTGCAGTTCATGCATGCAAATTTGGCTTCTCACAACAGCAGGATTGGGCACAATCAGGGGTGACACAATTTATTTCTATAAAAACAAAAAATGAATTGGCATTGTAATAATGTATTTTAATAATATTAACTGGTGATGACATAATGAGAAAGAAGCAAAAAACTAGGTATTTCAGTGACTCACACTGATAGGAAACTCATGTGATCAATTCATCATCGATAATTATGGAGGGAATGTGAGCAACCTTACGCCACTCTTTCCCTCGCTTCCTTTGCAAACTTACTTTGAGCAATGGGCAGAAAGTCATACTTAGTATCAAAAGAGAAGAAGGCAATCCTTCTTTTGGCAACGACTTGAGTTTAGGAGCGTTAACAATCTCAAGGTTTCGGAGATAATAGGGATATTGAAGCCACATCCCATCAATGCTTGTATCATTAAGACCACTGATGCATAGTGTAACAAGCGATCTAGGTAACAGTGGCACCAATATCGTGCTCACACTAGCATTGCCGTTAATTCGCAAGACTGAAAGACAAGTGCGATGTTCCCAAGTTGGCTGAGTATTCCGCAAAATACGTCTTACAGAGCCAACTGTCAGTTCCTGCAAACTGATAGGCAAATCATCTATGGCAAAAGATTGAAGATTTGGCAGATCATCAATTTCCATTTCTTGAAGGTCAGGTAGAGTATTCATTGCTTCTGGTAGTGACTGAAGCTTCTGACACTTCCACACTACAAAATAAATGAGATTTGGAGTGTGCAATCCACCTGGGGGAAATGACTCCAATTCATTACAATCCCATATTTTGATACTTCTAAGAAATGAGAGACTCTTTTCCGACGCGTCTTCTGCAATTAATATCGATTTCAGATTTTTACAACCCTCAATAAACAGACTCTTGAGGACAGGGAGAGCACCCAAGGTAAATGATATCATTGAATTACAGCTATAAGATATTTTCAATTCTTCAAGCAATGTGTAATGGTGCAAGTATTCGTGAGGAAGGAACTCTAAACTCTCACAATTACTAATTATGAGAGATTTCAAGGTTTTTGGTAGACTGACTGTTGGGAAAGACATTTGAGATGGGAAGACGTCTATGGTCAACTGTTGAAGAGAATTTAAAGGGAACGCCGGTTTCCTGAACACATGATCTGATGATGGCATTGATTGCATCAATAGAGGACATTCTCTTAACTCGAGTTCAATTAAGAAAAGAAATTTGTCAGGTATGTTACCTACTCTCAGTTTCGGGCACTTACTTAGTGACAAAGTGTAGAGTCTCCAATGAGGGAAATGGTTGAAATGAAGGAGAACCGTCATTTCCATAGAACTCAGTACCAATTGTTTGTACCGATTGCATCCCTTCAATAATGAGTTTTTTAAGATTACCCAATTGTCCAAGGGGTGGAAGCCATAAACAACCATCACAATTAGAGATCCTTAAATACACCGTGTTGCTAAATAAAAAATCACCCAACCAATTTGGAAAGCTGATTCCACCATAGCCTTTGATGGTGAGACTTCTCAAATTTGTCGAGGGTTGCAAATGTTCAAGTACAACACTTTGAATTTGAATTTGTGAATCTGGAAAAGTACTGCCACGATCCCATTCTAAAGCTAACTCGGCTATTCCTTCTTTCATCTTCATATTGGCTTGATATGCTTCAAAGGGGTCATTAACATTTTGTAGCTGTGAGATGAAAAGTTTTCGATGTAGGTGGGGAAATTTTCCCAGCTCCGCAAGCTTCAATCCATCCTTATGCTTGCTGACAACAAAGTCCGACAAAGTATGGAGATTTTCTAGTTTTGCTATTTGTACGGGCATCTCCCTCAATGCAGTGTCACTAATGTCAAGGTGACGGAGATTCACCAATTTCCCCATGTCCTCTGGCAGTTCAATGAGCCTTCTACAGCCTGCCAACAACAAGACCTGCAGATTATAAAGCTTGCATGTTGCAGAAGGCAACCTTTCAATCATAGTGTGGGAAAGATTTAAGTACCGCAGGTATAACAAATTTTCAATAGAATTGGGAACCTCAGTGATACTGCTGTAGTTTGACAAAGACAACACAGGTAATTGTTTCATTGTTGGCAGCAAGTCATGTACTACCTTGTTCGATAACAAACTAAAAGGCAGTTGTTTTTGTAAAGGTAATGCTAGAAAGGTACGTATACCTTTTACTGCATACAATTTATCAAATTTATTAAATGAGTCATATAGCCCTCTATTGTATAATAAATTTTTTATCCTTTCATCTAAGTTCTGTTTACCCAACCTGGCACAATATGAAGATGAAACCATTGTAGTAAAATCATGGAGGAGGCTTTGCATTTGAAAGTTTGCTTCCTCATTGCCAATAGATCGTCGATGTATCAACGAATTTGACACTAGTTCATCAAAGTACGATTTTGAAGGATCCGAAAGATCATCGTAGTTCGAATGTAGAGAAGGTTGCACGTCATAACGTATCAATTCCCAAATATCATGTATTAACACATTATTCCAGTAACCCAGGGACAATTCATTGCGAAGAACATCCCCAAGTGCTACTGCAGCTAATGGTAATCCATCACATTTTTTTGCAATTTTCCTGCCTATTTCTTCTAGATTGGATCGTTGCTGGTTGTTACATTCGCCAAATGCATGTCTGGCAACTATAGACCAACAATCTTCAGTTTCCAGAGGTCTCATATAGTGGACATAAGAAAAGTTTTGCATGGATTTTGGAACTCTTTCATCTCGTGTTGTGATGATGATGGTTCCTCTTGTTTCCTCAGCATTAAAGATATCCATCAGTAATGTCCAATTGACATACCTTGCATCGCACACGTCGTCCAATACTAACAAAAAATGTGGGTAAATGGCATTCAAGTTATCACCATCAACTGTTTGTGAAGGAACAGATTCAAGAATGTTTTCCAAAACCCCATAAAGTGTAATAATGTTTTGACTCCCTGAAACCATAATAATCATGTTTTGGCATAACCCTGAACTTGTCCTTAACTTGGGGATCATTGCAAAGGACTCTTGCAAGGGCTGATTTACCAATCCCTGCCATACCGACAATGGAAATAACCCTTATTTTACTATCATCACCATCATTAGACAACAAAAGATGTTTAAGTTTGTTTATATCATTGTCTCTTCCATAAATACAAGATTCATCAACCGTAACAGAAGTTGTTGAGGTTTCAAGCCAAACACTGCTGGAATTGGGAACACGTACACATCCTGAACTCAAGCCTTTTAATTCTTTGATTAAATTAATGACGCTCCTATTTAAGCGTTCAAAACGAGAAGAAAGATCTTTCAGAACCTGAGAAGTAGGAGTTAGTGTTTCAGAGTTTATATCACCAAACAAGTAGTTAACATTCACGACAGCATTTTTCAACCTATTCAACCATTCATGTACACTAACAGCATCATCATTAGATACAACTTCAAAACTGAGCAGTTCTGTCTGGAGCTTTTCCAAGAGTGGAATGTCAAGCTTTGTCTTCCTGTAGTTGTCCATGAACTCACTTGAAACAATCTTGTTTAACATCACTTTCACACAAGTTGAGAGCACTGTTTCTGACACAAAACGCTCCATTACTTTCTTTGTTTGTTTGTTTGTAAGAAGAAGAAGAAGAAGAAGAAAGGGATAGCACTTTGATCGCAACAAATGCAAATGTGAGAGAAAGACAGACGCGTCGGTGGGCTATCAATGCTTCTAGAATAGTGATAAGATAAGCCTTAAATTCATTGGGTAAGGAGTAGCCACAGATATTTCAACGTATCCAAATTTGAAAATAGTTTTTGATCTTACACTTTGTTTAAAATAATCTTTGACGTTTAAATTCTTCTGTTGTCATATTATTTCCGTCATTAAGGAGGGTGTATTAGATTAGGATTTTAAAAGACAATTTTTGTTTGAAAAAGTCTTGAGGATTTTAAAAGACTTTGCAGGATTTTGATGACTTTGAAGATTTTAAAGGACTATTAAGGATTTCAATGATTTAATTTATAAGATTTTAAAGGATTTGAAATGATTTTATGAATTTCAAGAGATTTCAACAGATTTTATGAATTTTAAGAAATAATTGAAAAAATAACATAACACACTCTCTTTCACAAAATCTCAATAAAGACTCTTATTTATTTTACTTTATTTTTTAAGAGAGAGAGAGAGAG
>Ga0315914_1003664_pt1 | contig 23265 bp, 8 predicted proteins | sample MpolenodulesMG_FD_203920 | JGI IMG/M metagenome (GOLD analysis project Ga0315914, IMG submission 203920) | Medicago polymorpha root nodule microbial communities from Los Angeles, California, United States - elongated nodules | ecosystem: Host-associated > Plants > Roots > Nodule | place: USA...
TTAATGTGTGTGATAGTGTGTGTGTGTACCGTGTAAAAATAAGAGAGAGAGAGAGAGAGAGAGAGAGAGAGAGAGGGAGAGAGAAAGAAGAATAACACAGGAGAGTTATCCTGGTTCACCAAACCTGACTACGTCCAGTCCCCACACTTCGTGTGAGATTATCCACTATAGTATTCAGCTAGTAGAAACTTCTAACTAGCACTATAAGGTCTTGATCACACCAGATTACTCCGGAACACCTGTATTATCAACCTCATCAGGCTTCTACAATTCTTGATCACACAAGAAAGGTTGGAACTTTCCTATCTCAAACTATTAAGCCCAATAGACTTGAGATCTAATCTACACTTTGTAGGATGATGTTTGGATCTCTATGTCTCAAACAAAATATTGTAGGATGATGTTTGGATCTTTATGTCTCAAACAAAATATCTTTTTACACAAACTCAAAAAGATGTTCTCAAATAAATGAGATAAAGATGATAAATATAGTGAAAGATTATGGAGTTTGCTTTGTGATTGTCGAAAAAGATTATGAAGATATTGATTTCTTTAGCTTTGAGAGAAAGAGATATCAACGCTTTTGTAAATCAAAACTCTTGCTTTACTCCTTCAAATACCTCTTGTATTTATAGAGCAGCAAAACCTTGGAGAACAAGCCAATAAAGAGCTGTTAAAGCCTCCAATTCAAATTCAATTTTTTGTTCTAAAGAAGCTTGGAGATAAAGCATACAGAGAATGTTCCTGTCACTGCCCAGAACGTTCGCTTAGTTCCAGCCTTAACTTGGGCCCAAAACAACATGTTTTGCAAGATGTCATTAGTTGTACTCTTGATGTAGAAACTTGCTGGTCATGTGTTGATGTCGTCTTGATGTCATATGATGATGTCATATATTTTTATCACAAGGAACAACTTTTGAGATCTTTCTTTGGTGGTTTTGCTTACCCAGATCGTTCTCTCTGTACAAGCCAAACTTGAGCAAAGAAGGAACACGTTTTGCAAGTTGTTATGAGCTGTAATATTGTTGTAGAAGCTTGTTTGTCACTTGTTGATGTCACCTTGATGTCATACAATGATGTCACTTGCTTTATTTCCAGGGAACACTTGTGATCAATTCTTTGAAGATATTTTCACTTTATTCCTTAATGGATCAAAAAATGCATAGGGCTTATGCTGATTTTATTCCATAAAAAGTTATAAGGCCCATGTGCAAATACACTCTAGATTTGCCTTGATTTCTTGCCTGTTAATGTCTTTAAGGATCATGATTCTTATGATCATTGATCCTTCTTTTGGTGAGACAAAGAGAATAACAATTTTTCTTGATCATTGATTCCGCACATTCTTGATATTTATTAAAAGATCATATTTGTCATTTGCTTTGATGAAGATGTTTTGTTATCTTTGCGAGGTCAGAACGTTCTCGAGAACATTCTCACTTAAACATTCTCACAAAACACATTAGTAGATAGCAAGATAATAAATGTAAATATGTATTAAAAAAAAACATGAAGTGGGGATATTCTCTTCACTTTGTATGACCAGAATGTTCTTTGTAAGAACATGAGAAACCTTTCTCAAAGTAAAAATTTCTTTGATTGATTTCTATTCTCCCGAATCATATCTTGAAAAATGATGGAAGATTCTTGGATCATCTTATGTCTATTATGATAGAATCTTCATGCTTTATGATCATGGATTTTTTTCCTTAAAAATTCTCCAATTGATGAATAATTCATTCATCGGTTGGTTTCTCTTCAAAGTTGATTCTAGTTATTTCGATGAAGTAATGAGAATAATTTTGATTGTAATAATCATCTTCGTCATGAGAACCTTCTTTTCATCAAAGTTGATAATGTTCTCTTCTATATAAGAAGACAATATCTTCTTGGTCAATCAACCTTGAATTGTTAGATGATGCAATTCTTCTCATAATTCCTCTCAGTGATTCCACACAATGTTTCTTGTTCATTGAGTGTTTTCAAATATTAACCCTTTATTCCTCGAATATTTTAAGGCTTTGTTGAAAACCATGTGGTGACGAGGATGTGTCAATTGATCATAAAATACATCTTCTTGTTGAATCTTCAATCAACACTCATTTGATTCAAACAATATTTTTTCTATATCTTCTTTGAGCTTGTGATGCTACTGTTTTGGTATTCTTTCATTGAATATATATATCTGTGTGTGTGTGTGCGCGCGCGCGCGCGTGTGTGTGCACTTGTAAGAAACTTATTTCTTGTCTACTTCTCTGAAAAGACTTAAATGCAAACATCAATAGATCACCGTTCATAAAACTTAGCGTTTATTCCATAAGGTTTGTTATCATTAAAACATTCATCAAAAAGATTTTTGGTTCAACGCTTTACTCTAAGACACTAGTTAAGGAAACAAATACTCCCTTCGTCCCTATATCTAAACCCTCATTTGACTTTATTTTTGTCCCTAAATGTAAATCCTTTTTTCAAATTACTAGATGCATTTATTTTTTTTTTTGCTAAGGATTCCCCTAATTAATACTACTACTTTGTCTTAAAATATGAAAAGTCAAATTTAATACACATACAAACGAAGGACAATTTGGTAATACTAACACACAAAACAGACACATTAATTACACCGACAACATTTCTTAAGAAATGTGAAAAAGGTAACGGGTGCCTACATTAAGGGATCAGAGGGAGTATAATAAAAGTATCTTTTAACTTGTGTTCTAAAACTTTTAAAAGTGTAAAAGATGTTATTTTAAATACAAATATTATCGTATTGATTTTCTTAACTTGTGTCTAATAGACACCTAATAGGCACTAGTTAACATGATCCTTACCTTTTTACATGAAATCGGAATAATTATAATTAGGGAAATGTTAACAAGTGCCCTAAGGGCACTCTTTAAGGATTTGAAATAGTAAATTTTTATGGAAAATTGTGCATTTAATGCATCGGATTTTAAGGAATAATTTCTTAATTAGGAAACTTTAAAGAGTGCCCTTAGGGCATTCGTTAACAAGTCCCTTATAATTATATACATACATTTAACTATATTTTTAGGAGAATGCTAATGAATGTCCTTATTGGTTAGAGTATTAAAATATTCCCTCCGTCCCATAATAACTGAGTCATTTGCAAAAAAATATTGTCCTAGAAAAATTGATCCATTTCACATTTCAATACAATATTGATTACTTTTTTTTCAATTATAACATTAATTAATACTACTTTCACCACTCCCAATTCAATATATTCTACTTTACATTTATGATAAAGAATAATGCACCAACAGTTGACAAGGACACTCAAAACCATTTTTCTCTCTCTTTCACTTATACATTTTTTTTTAATAAGTGTGAAATGAGTCAAGAACTCAATTAAAATGGGACGGAGGGAATAAGTAACTTTGCAATAAAAAATTGTTTAATCATTGCTAAGACAAAAGTAAAAGTTTGAGTTTTCAAGGAAAAATTTCTAGTAATAAATTAGTTAACCATTACATCTAGGACATTGGTCAGACAAAACTCATGTTTTATTTTTTCTTTATTTTGTTTATAAATAAGGTTAAAGGGAGAACCAAAATATGAACGGAATAGTTTAATTAATAAAAAAAGGGTTAGAAAACGACAAAGAAATGAGCAATCATAAAACAGATGAGTGGTTGAATTGAATAGAGAAGAAAGGGTCATCATTGTTTATGCACAAAGGATAATTTTAGAAGTTAGAAAAATGAGAAAATAATTGGGATGTCGCATTTGAGAGGACAAGTGATTTATCCAGTTAGGAGTGAGCTGGCAGAAAATGGAAAGCGATGCAAAGCACTTGATCCAAGTGAAGGAGAGGTCTACTTTGTTCACGTGCTATCACGCCCTTCCTCTCCTTTCTCACGTAACCTCCTCTTCACACATGTCATCATCCTTGAACCTCTAAACCAATTCGAATAGGACCACTTTTCTCCATCCCATCCAACCCCCAATCTCCTCGTAACAACTACCCTTATTCCCTCTTTCCATTTTTACCCTCATCAATCATATACCCCTCTACTACTATTCAAGAAAATATTAATTAAGTTGGGTTTTAGAGTGGAACCACGTATGTTTAGTATCACTGTAAATATGTTAAAATTATAGTACTTTATTGTGATTTCGTCGAAGTTATAAAATATAGCTATTGAAAAATTATGGTGGATCATTGTGCTACTAAACATATGTTTAAAGTGGAAAGATGTATTAACAAATTGTTTGCTCACATTGACATTAGTAGTTGAATTCACATCTTTACATTGTATCAACCAACTTTTTACCAATTAAACTAACATTCATTAACTTATTCTAATATTTTTTAAAGTAACTTGATGCATGTTTGATGTTATGAATAAATCACCAATTTTCTAAATTAAATTATGAGATAGAGTATTTAGGCTAGTGAAATTCATGAATACGAAGAAAAAAAGTTTAATTTTGACAAGTGTGATATGAACATGCACTATATTATACACAGACCTTACAAAATTACGACGACTCACCATAATTATAATATATATATCATTCGATCTTTATTACAGTCAAATAACAATTTTTTAAATTTATTAAATAATTAATATATTTGGTCTATATTATTGATCAAGTTATTATGTACATTGAATAACTTATTTGTATCTGGTCAATAACATATACCAGATTCATCAATTATTTAAAGAATCTAAAAAGGTTGATTTATTTTAATGTGACCGGATATAGTATATCATTAACTTGAAATGTGTGGGGGGTGTTACCGTAAATGAATCCCTCTTGCTCTTATCCACTCGAAAGTACACAAGTCTATACGCAAAAGAAAACAAAACCCATCCCTTTTGTTTCATTCAAAAACCACACAAAACCAAACCTTTATAAAAACCAAATTCATTTTCATTTTCATCATAACCAAACACACACAATTTCAATGGCAGCAACAACAACTAAGAACCACCATGTTCGAAAACAAGCCTACCACTTTCTTCCATCCACAAACAACAATTCTGTCACTGATTCACTCTTCGAGTTCGACGAATCAGAACTCTACAACACCAACTCAAATTCCCCTGAGTTTCACAAATCCATCCGCGCTTCTCGTTTTCACGGTGCTTCTTCATCTTCTACCACCGACGGTCGTGTTTCGTCGCTGCCGGTGAATGTTCCGGATTGGTCAAAGATACTTGGAGAAGAATACAGACAGAATCGGAGAAGAAACTATGACGATGGCGATGATGATGATGATGATGATGATGAGAAAGTTCCACCGCATGAGTTTCTTGCTAGAACAAGAATGGCTTCATTTTCGGTTCATGAAGGTGTTGGTAGAACTTTGAAAGGACGTGATCTTAGTAGGGTTCGAAACGCAATTTGGGCTAAAACTGGTTTTCAAGACTAGATCGACAACATTTTTATTATTATTGGATTTCGATTTCGATTTGGACTTCACAAAATCATTGAAACTTGTTTTTGTTAGAATTTCTTCTTTTTTTGTGAAGTCTTTCATTTTGATTTAGATGGAAATTTTCTGAGGATTTTGAGATGTGTTAAGGAACTTTTGTTATTTTTCTGTTATCATTATGAATTTATATGATTCTTCTTCAATTAGGTTGTTTATTCAGTTTGTGTTTGGGAATAATTTGGTTGAATTTCTTCCACAATTGGATCGTGTATGGTTGGTGGACCCGTTGTTGTTGTAGAATTAGCAGTGGTTCAATGATTGGTGGGATTTTGGTTTTTACTTTTACACTTTCTTTCGATCAGGACAATAAATACTGCTGATAATATATCCAAACCAGATCATAAACCCAAGTCAATCTCTTCTAACAAAAACAAATATGTTTTTGGGTAACTTTAAATATTTTTACCAGCGTTATGGTAACTTGTGTCCTAAAGGAAAAACATTATCTTGATTACAACATAATATTTCAACTTTTGACATAAGTTAGCATTTCCCATTTAATAATTCTAAAAATTTCTATGAAGCAAGGGTTTCTTTAAATTTTACCGTCTTCAAAATTACCGTTAATTTTCACTTGTGAAACTTCTATTTGTATTTTTTATCAGTATTATATTGAAATTAATTTTATAATATACTACTCAGGTATAATTAATTAGTTTAAAAAAAGATTAACTAAAAATTGCAGTTAGTTTTTAGTTTTTTAAATTTTGGTGAAGTGAAGATTTAAATTTAAAAACAAAATTGCATTGTTAATGGACAAATACATATTTATAGCAACTGAAAACATAACGAAAGAATTTAATAGTAAAATTGTTTGAATGTAATTTACGTATATCCAAAATAGACTGTGTATAAAAATTTATGTATATTATTGATACTTGTTTAAAGACGTGTTCGTCTATCTGATTTTTACCGTGCACACTATTCTATATAAAAAGATATATCAAATTTGATATATATTATGACTAAATATTTTTGACAAATAAGATTAAAATAATTTTTTTCCTCTAAAAATAAGTTTTTTTTTGTCAAAAATATATATTAAAATAAGTCTTTTTTATAGTATCGGGTATTATTGTATTGAAGTTGTTAATATTTTAAGGGCATTTAACAATAACATCTACTTAAATTAATTACTAAGTTTTTATTAAAAAAATAACCAAATTACATTTAGTTAAAAATAAATCAGTTTACCCAAAATAGCATTTGTAAGAGATTTTTTTTTTAAAGAAGAGCATTTGTAAGAGAGGTTAAGAGCATCTACAATGGAGACCCTCTATTTTAAGGTCTTAAACGAGGCTCACATGGCCGCATAACATTTTTTATAATTTTTTAAATAATAGTGCTTAATAGGTACTCAACCACTCCAATAATAGACGCTCTAACAAAATGTCTAAATGTATCCCACCAATAAAACTCAACAATGATTATTTTATTAAAAAGCGGTGTGAGATCCACTTGAGAATGGGTGAGACTTTGTGTCTTAAGAGACCCCCAAAAAAATTCTCGAATGGGAATACCTATTAGGTAATAGGTCTTAAATGGTGAAGATTTCACCATTGAAAATGGTCTAAGTGCTTTTTTCCTAGATTTGACTTTGTATTTGATTATCGTTGTTAAATCGAACTTTGTCATTCATTATGATCTTGGTCAACTCGAATACAATATATGTAGCTAAACTAGAACTACGAATCGAACCTGAGACCAGAAGAGCACTCTCATCTCAAGCCAATATCATCGTGCTATGAAGCACAGACATTCCTCGGATTAACCGTGTCTCGGAGTCACGTGTTCGACACCGGCACATATAATTACACTGAATTATGTGATTTTTTTCAAATTATTAACGGCGTCGGTGTATCAGTGTCTGTGTCGTATCCGATGTCTGTATCCATACTTCATAGTAATCGTGTCAACCCAATTGGGTTCGAAATATGAATTAGCACAACAACTATCGCACAGCAAGATGGCCTTAGAACTAACGAACTGGTGCATAGCATCAGGATTGAAGTCCTTAAAGCACGCAAAGCTCGCTCACTGCCGCCTCCTCCGCCTCAACCTCCACCATGACAACGACCTCTTCAGCATCATCCTCCGCTCTACCATATCCTTCTCCAACAACACCCAATACCCAATTCTCGTTTTCCACAAAACTCAAACAAATTCAAACACATTTCTCTACAACACCATGATCCGCGGCATGGTGTCCAAAGACCGGTTCAACGACGCAGTTCATCTCTACGCTTCAATGCATAAAGCTGATATTCTTCCTGATAGCTTCACTTTCAGTTTTGTACTTAAAGCTTGTGCAAGACTCAACCTTTATCATCTGGGTGTGATGATGCATTCGCTTGTGTTTAAGACTGGTTTTGATTGTGATGTTTTTGTGAAAACGAATGTGGTTTGTTTTTATTCAAAATGTGGGTTTTTAAGGGATGCATGGAAGGTGTTTGATGATATGGTTGTAAAAAATGTTGTGTCTTGGACTGGTATGATTTGTGGGTGTATTGAGTTTGGGAAGTTTAGGGAAGCGGTTGATTTGTTTAGAGGGTTGCTGGAGAGTGGTTTGAGGCCGGATGGTTTTGTTATTGTGAGGGTTTTGCGTGCTTGTGCAAGGTTAGGTGATTTGGAGAGTGGGAGGTGGATAGATAGGTGTATGAGGGAGTGTGGCTTGTCGAGGAATGTTTTTGTCGCTACGTCTTTGGTGGATATGTATACGAAGTGTGGAAGTATGGAGGAAGCGAGGTTTGTGTTTGATGGAATGGTTGAGAAGGATGTTGTTTGTTGGAGTGCTATGATTCAGGGTTATTCGTCAAATGGGTTACCTAGAGAGGCAATTGAGTTGTTTTTTGAAATGAGGAAGGTAAATGTGAGACCGGATTGTTATGCTATGGTGGGAGCTCTCTCTTCATGTGCGAGTTTGGGAGCATTGGAGTTGGGAAATTGGGCTAAGGGTTTGATGAATTATGAGGAGTTTTTGTCTAACCCTGTGTTGGGTACTTCCTTGATTGATTTTTATGCAAAATGTGGAAGCTTGGAGGAGGCTTTGGGGGTTTACAAAATGATGAAGGAGAAAGATCGCGTGGTTTTCAATGCTGTTATTTCTGGACTGGCTATGTATGGACAAGTTGGGGCTGCATTTGGTGTTTTTGGCCAAATGGGGAAGTTTGGAATTCCACCGAATGAGCATACTTTTGTTGGTTTGCTTTGTGGATGTACTCATGCCGGTCTGGTTGATGATGGTCGTCGTTATTTTAATAGCATGAGTCGTGACTTTTCTGTGACTCCTACTATTGAACATTATGGATGCATGGTGGATCTCCTAGCCCGCGCAGGTTTCTTGCATGAAGCACATGATTTGATCAAGGGTATGCCAATGAAGGCTAATGTTATTGTTTGGGGGTCACTGTTGGGAGGATGCCGGTTGCATCGGGAAACACAGTTGGCTGAACATGTGCTGAAGCAGCTGATTGAGTTAGAACCATGGAATTCGGGACATTATGTTCTCTTATCAAATATATATTCAGCAAGTCGTAGATGGGACGAGGCAGAAAAAATCAGGTCAACAGTGAATGAGAAAGGGATGCAAAAGTTACCTGGGTATAGTTGGGTTGAAGTTGATGGGGTTGTTCATGAATTCCTTGTGGGGGACACTTCCCATCCGTTATCACAGAAGATATATGAAAAGCTTGAAAGCTTGTTTAAGGACTTAAAAGAAGCTGGTTATAATCCAACCACCGAGTTTGTGCTCTTTGATGTAGAGGAAGAGGAAAAAGAGCACTTCCTTGGCTGTCATAGTGAGAAATTAGCTGTTGCATTTGCACTAATCAGTACTGGTGCCAAAGATGTGATTCGTGTTGTTAAAAACCTTCGTGTATGCGGTGATTGTCATGAGGCAATAAAATTCATTTCAAAAGTTACAGGGAGAGAGATAGTCATTAGGGATAATAATAGATTTCATTGTTTTAGTGATGGTGCATGTTCTTGTCGGGATTATTGGTAAAGTTTTGATGTATTTTCAGTTCTAAAATTGAATCATTGTTTGCATCCCTTCACAATTTTGTCAACCTTTACAGAAATTTGAGAAGGGGATAAACAAAATTTCTGACATCTTGCACCTGCCTTGAATATAGTGGAGATCCAAAATAGTATTGTTGCATTTGGATGAAGAAATGGCCACTTGTTTAATCCACCTGCATATCTAACTTCATAATTCCTCCCATACCTCAACTTGACATAGATGTATGGGTTCAAAATTGAACTCCAGAGTTGCGGTTTGTCTTTGAGAATACAAATTGTTTTCTTGATGTCTGGAAAGATTGCAAGTGAGTACTTGAATTACAGAGTTTACGTCTATTTTTTCCATTCAGTATGAGCCTAATTAATTTGATATTGTGGAAAAACTTTGCACAACGAACTTACTAATCGGGTGGAGAACTTAACCATAGTTTTAGAGATAAACTATACATGCAACTTAGACAACGTCAGCCATTTGAAGTCCAGCAAGTACGGCACACATTTTGTAGCAAGTGGTTGGGATGTGATACTGCAATTACATAAATGATAATCTACCAGTGGAGGCAAACATACAAATTTTAAGCTGGAAATTTGAACTATGAATTTTCTTAACATGAAGATGCAATGAGTTTTACTGTTAACATCTTGTATTGTCCCGGTAGCACATCCAGGTAATTAATTATTCTCAGACACTACCCAGAAGTTCTTAATGGAGAATACAAAAATGTGAAATATTTTACAAGGTAAAACTTTTTCTTCAACACAGTGATATGAATGAAGCTTTATTCTTACTATCAATTATTTATCCATCTTTTCCTTGTACTTTTATATCTAGAACTGGTTTCGTTATAAAAATGGAAATTGGACAACATTATGGTGGAGCAAAGTTTAAGTAGTGGGAGGGTCCATAGGCGATTTTATATATCAACATATAAAACTATAAGATTGTGTTTATTTCATGATATCAATATGATAAATTATATCATGTTAAAAAAAAAAGAATAATGATATAAAAATCTGATATAGCTAATATATCTATCTAGAAGCAATATTCACATAGTTATCTTACCAATTATCTCCAATTTTATGTTCTCTCCTGTAGCAATACTTGATTCATAGTGAACATTATAACCATCACAAACCCCAAAAATCAAATGCTTTTGTAATATTAAGGAGATCTATATTTTCTTTCAATTAAATATTTGTAAGACATTCTCAGTTTAGGTTTCCTTAAACAGCTGATAGTTATGGAGTTGCTACTCCTTGTTGATTGTTTTGTATTTTTTCAATCAAAGCATTGGGTAATACTTGCCAGAGTTGATTGAATGACAAATAATTGGAAGCTATTGTGCTACCTCTTGTTCCACTTCTGAATGTCAGAGGACTCCATAAAAAAGATACATAAACTTTAGATTATTCAAGGATGTCTCATTCCTCTATAAAAGAGGACTCTTATAATATTGTTTTGTTGGTGTGTAAATCATTTGTTTGAAGCCAAGGTATAAACTAATTAAATTGGGTTTGACAGTGATAATGATGTCTTTATCATCAAATAAGTTTATTTTCTTTTGGCAGTAGAGGTACAGAATATGTCTCTGTAGAATCTCTTTACACCACATGTACTCTCTTTTTTATTGGTCTTCTTCTTTTCTTTCTACACTAAAATATTGCTCATGTTTTCTTCAATCAAGCTTTGTCTGCTTCATGTCTAATACTTTCTGCTCCTCTGTTTTCAGGGATGCAACCCTGCTTGTGGAAATTTTATAGAACTTTTTGTGTTTGTCTTGGTTTGTATGTGTTATGACGTTCCTTGTTTATGTAAGAAAATTCAACCCTGTATGTTTTAAATAGATTTTTGAATAAAAATATTGTAATTGAGTTTTCAATTTTTTACTAATTAAACACAATAAAAGACAGATAATAGTAAAATGGCATACAAATGCTATTAAGTGAATCAATACTTATAATTGATCTCTAAAGTTAAATATTAAGTACTTCAAGTAACAATAAGCATCCATAAGTGCTTTCTGCTGAGTGCTTCACTTAATCGTAAATAATTTTTTTTTTCCACATTACTTCATACAAAATATCCCAGATTAATTAATCAATAACTACATAGACCAAATTGCATGAAAATTTGATAATGACCAAGCTGTAAATCTACCTTGTTGAGAATTTTAAGCAGCTACTGGCTGCCCATTTGATATTGTTCCTTCTTTCGTCCCTTCTCTTACAATGTTGTTCAAGAACCAATGGTTTTCAAAAAGAAGATAAATCTCCTCAACGGAAACTTCTTTTGTTTCCGGCAAAAGGAAGAGTACAAAACAAATCAAGACGATAATTAAGCCACCAAACAGCAACAAGAATACATATTTGAGGTTGACAAAGTGACAAGAGAAACAATTGTACATAGAGAGTGAAGAACATGTTAACACAAACCACAATACTTTGTGCAGCCGAGCGTATCTCCAATGCGAAGACCTCACTTTGAATCAACCATCCTAAAGGATCCCATAATCATCCACACGTCAACACATACAAGAAAATCACTATAACAAGAAATGTAATTGTGTAGTTGGACATGGCAAAGAACTTTCAAAAGACACCCAAGTGCATTTCTTGTCTTCGTGATTTGCTTGTATGTTTTGGTGTTTTGAAGACCATGGGATCCCTTGGGATGTTTAGTTCAAAGTGAAATCTCCCCCTTGGAGATACGGTCCGCGGCACAAAGTATTGTGGTTTGAGTTAACATGTTCTTCATTGCCTTTGTTGCACAACTGTTTCTCTTGTCACTTTTCACCTCAAATATGCCATTAGTGATGATGGCAGCCATATATAGCAACAAAAAGAATGAAGCATGGAGACAAGGTGATAAAGAGGGAGAAGGAGAGGATATAGTAGAAGAAAAAGTGGTATTTATGTTTATTTTGAAGGGAAGTAAATGATCGTATGTTTGATTTGATTGAGTTCACCACCGTTCTTTAGCATTAATGTGTACTGCAGTGTGATTGATAGCAACTCATACAATGAATATAACATTTGTATTAGTATTAGCTGGCGATATTGGTAGGGTGGTGATGAACCATTGAGGAAAAGCTGTAAAATAGAGTCTTACTCCCTATTTTAGTTAGATTGTACATAGATTTGGAAAAAATGTGTTGCATACTTAGTAGTTATTAGTATCTTTTTTTAGGCAATTGTAATCATTATCTATCTATATAAAGGTGCATGATTACTTAACTTGATTACAGGATACATTGATCATTATTGTGGTCCATAAATATATTAGTACTTACTTGGTGCTATTACAGATTTCATGATCATTTTTGAAATAATTGCTTTCCACATTGGAATATTTGGATCCACATAGCAGTTAGTTTGTTAGTTAGTATAATGTGATAGCCACATTGAATTCATAGCTGTAAATTTGAATGGGGATTATATTTGGACACATATTAAGTCTCCGGGACTCATTCAATATCATATTTTCTCTCTATCTAACTTTTTCTATCAAATCACAAACATATCTTGTTTATCACGCCATTCTCTCTATTTATCTCTCGAAGTGTAGATAGAATGCACGAGTGTTCATGAAACATTCTCAAATTTGAAATGGTTTAGTTGGAGAACTTTTGATGCAACCTTGAGTTACCAAGTCACTCTGAATAATCTCAAGCATCCATTATTGTAGTAATATATCCAATGGCTAATAAACGTGGTAGTACACATGTGTACCACATGTTTTCTGGCACGCCTTAGATAAGGACATCTTCTGATTGTGTTTGTGCCTTTTCTTTGAATTTATAAATATGCTTATCAATAACAATAATATTAAGAATGAGTACTTTATTCTCTTGATCAATATAGAAAGATATATGGTGAAACCAGGTGATAACTAACAGATTCTACTAGACATAGATCATAACAATGCTGAATTTCTCTCTATCTCACTTTTTTCTTTTCTTGTTGTTGGGTATGGCTCGTAATTTGAGAAATATAAGAAGTTAAATGTCCAATACACATAGTATTTAACAAATTAACGTATAATTAGATTATTGTTTTGACAAAGAAACAGAGAACTCTTTGTATCATAAATATTAAGAATTTGATATTCATTCCTTACTTTATACTTTATAGAGGCTCTTATACGTTTGAAAATGAGATATTCTTGCATGAACTCTCACTCAACACATCATTCTTACACTCAACCAATAAAAAAATGATGGGTTGAGGTGTTAGATTTTAAGAGTTCACGTAAAAATTTCTCTTTAAAAATTTTGAATTTTCAACTACTTAATTCAAACACACTCTTAAAGGAATAAATTTCATAGAATTTCAATTACCTCATTCCCTTTAAAGATGAAAAAAAGGGGTGTGTGAGAAAAATAAGTATAGAAGATCCTATTTTGAAGCCAATCAGTAGTTAAATGGACAAAATCAAAACTCAGCAACAACAAATCCCCTTTTAGGTCTAGTGACCACACTACTTCACAAATCTAATGTAGAAATACAAAGCCTAGCCATTAAAATGACTCCCCTGATTGCCTAAATTGTGATGATTTCTCCAATTTCTCAGTCAAGATTGATGCTGTCAATCTTGTATCTTTAACTTACACAAGTCATCCAACCATACAATTTATCATTGTTAACCCCCCAACTTCCATAGATAATGCATACATTGAATTTGACATACACCTTCCAGTTACTTATTTAATGCAACATGTTTCTTCTCCTTATTCGGTTGTGCTATTGAGTGGACTTGCAAGTGTCAAGTCTCTCACACTATCAAAGGACGCTTTTACGGTATGTATTAACTTTTTTCTCATCATCTTCATTTATCTTTTTAAAACAATGATATTTACTTCTATCCAGTAACTTGATTTTAATTTAGGGAATTGGCAAACTCGTGGATATTTACTTCTATTCCAGTGCCTTATTGTTTCAAATCTTCTCTCAAGATACTTCACATTTCAAATTTTCATGGATATTATAGTTCAATCAGTTTCATTGAGTTTCTTTTAAAAAATGCAAGAGTTTTAGAGGAGATTAAGATTACTTGTTTGTCATTTATACCACATCATTTGCCTATGAAGAACCTGGAGGATGTCAAGAACCAACTTGCAGGCGTGTGAAGTTGTGACATTAAGTTTCAGTAAACCCTTTTTTTTGAGTATGAATTAAATTTACTCGTCTAACTTTATTTCAAAACTAAAGTGTGGTTAAGTTAAATAACTCCCTACACTTAGGTAGACTATGAAGTACGGAATCTGACACGAACACTAACACAAACATGGATACATTGATACTGATAATTTAAAAAATATACATCGTTACACTTATTTGTTTCTTACAGTTAAGTAAAATCGCTTGACTTTCCATGCTGACTCTACGATAACAAAGACTTTGAGTTTACTTGGCAAAAATTTAAAATATAGAACAAGTAGTTACGTTAACTGAGGAAAAGTGATGACATGATTTCTGCGCCTGCATTATTATGGCAAATTTTATTTGAAGGAGCCCATTGGAAGTGGAACTTGCATGCTCATGTTCAAAAGTAAATTGGATTTGACAGCGAAGTAACGTCTATTTTTAGTTTGAAGACAAAGCAATAAGTACCACCTTAAAATTCACATATAAAGAAAGTTTCAGGATCCTTAATAAAATCATTGGTTTGTTGTCGAATCAACTTTGAGATCTTCCATAACCAAAACTATATGATGAAATGGAAACAAAATTTTAAAAACCCTAATTCATAACTACTAGATGAAACATCCATACACACTTAACACTTTCACTTTCTTATCGTATTGGAACGTTCCTTCAAAGCCATATCCCGTCTAGGTTTATCTAAAAACAAATACACAAAAAATAACAATGACAATGATTTGAGTTGCATCCTTTAAAAAATATGTTGATAAAGTTAATTGTTGGTTGTCAGTTAGTTCCAATAAATTCCTAATATACTTGTTTTTTTAGCTAGTTCCTGGAGGCACTAATTAGCATTTTCCAAATTATTATCAAACTTATGTATACTTATCTTTTAAATCTGAACAATCGATGTTTGTTAGGGATAAAATAGGTAATTAAAAGAGCATCTGATTCTAGAGAGAACAAATTGAGAAACTTTGAAAAGAATTTGAGATGATCCATTCTCATTATGTGGGGGCATAACCGACATGGTAAACTTGTGATCCTAACATGCAACCCCATTGCGTGGCGGGTTTTCCATCCGATGCACCACTCGGACCTTGCCAAAAACTTGTGATCCTAACATGCAACCCCATTACGTGTCGAGTTTCACATATGATGCACCACTCATATCTCGCCAAAAGCAAAACAAGTTTGAATTGTATGCATTTAAAATTGCATGCAGTCATTAGAGATCCAATTGTCCGATCAAGAGATCTCATTGTCCGACCATGATGAAAGATTTCGAATTTAAAACAGTAGAAATGATATGAGCAAACTTGTTTTGAATTCAGATCATCAAATCTTGATCGGACCACTAGAGCTCTCTATCAACATCCAAATCCAAACATTAAAAGAGTTTAAATGGTACCAACAAACTTATTTTAAATTCAAATCATCAAATCTTGATCGGACGACTAGAGCTCTCTCACAAGATCCAAATCCAAACAAAAACAATTGAATAAACACAACCGTCTCTCTCTCATCACAGTTGAATTGTACCACCACCTATGGACCAATCTCTCTCCTCCTCCTCTTCTCCGATCCAATTCAACCTCCCACCACTCTCTCTAAGCCTCTTCGACGGCGAACCATCAACCTCCGAACAACCAAACGACGTCGTTCATGGATCTACTCCCTCCAAACACTCCTCCGAACCTTCAAGTCCTACCAGTAGCGGTTACGCTGCTGAAAGAGGTAGCGGCAGTTGCACCACCACAAGCGTGTCTCATGTTGAAGATTCCGTTTCTCATGAAATTGAAGAAATGAATATTCATGATCCTCCACCGTCGTTTTCTAATGATTCGCATGATTCTTGGTTTCCTGATGAACGACATCTTGATGAGGTATATATTGTTCATTGTTCGTAATTTCGCTTTCAACTTATAGCTTATTGTGATTGATCTCGTGATGATAGTATTAGGTGTAATTTGTGTCATTCACTTTATAAAATTAGGTTCTTTCTCTTGTCAATTGGTATTGGATTAATGCGGTTTTGTTTCGTTGTTTTAGGCTTTGTTTCGATAAACAACTTATTTGTAGCTTATAGCACAAGCTTGCACCCATCATGATAAGCGTTTATGTATAGGCTATTTCTACAGCAAAAGACAAAATGAAGTTAAATTGTTTTGGTTTAAGATATAAGTTGTTTTCATAAGCTATATTGGAGAACATATGAAAATAAGTTGAAAACAGTTTATGGATTATGTTTTAAGTTGTTTTCATACTTCTCCCAAACAGTCTCATCAGTAGATAAGCACAAATAACCAATCCAAACAGACCCTTATTGTGTTTGTTTTGACTGTTTAGAAATCTAAATTTAGATTTGTTCATGTGGCTACTGATTATGAACCAGTATTTAGTCTTCAGTGAATGACTTTGAAATTTAACTTAGAGATTCATTCCTTTCAGCTGTTCCTGAAGGATGATGATTCATTAATGTTTAGAGTATAGGACTCTGACACTGACATTATGAAAAAAAATATAGGACATCGACACAGCTACATATATGTTAATTTATTTAGACGGTCTAAAATGAAAATCAAAATACATACATAAGCATCTAACTTGAGCAATTAAATGCATGAGCGACAATGAAAATGAAAAGGCATGGGAAACAGGAATGAAGTTGACGTCTGTTTAAGGATTTTCCACTGTGCTTAAAATTCTGGTCGCAACACACAATTAAATGCATGAATGACAAAACAGGAATGAAGTTGACGTCTGTTAGTAACCCAAAAATTAGACTGAATAGTAGGAACACCGTTATTGAGAAAATATGGAAGAATAGTAAAGAAAACTCTCCTGCAAGGGTTTCCAGTTCAATCATAGAGTCACCACTCTATTTACAAAACGTTTACAATAGTCGATGATTCCCTTTGTCAATTATTCTATGATTTATGCATGATAATTTCTAACTACTCTAACAACTATTAACACCTGGTAGTCACTAACTAACTAATTGTTCTGACAACTCTTAAATATTCTAATTCCCCCTTTATTCTATATCCTAACAGCATCTTAGCTTTAAAAATGGATAAATGTTGTTTTGGTTCTAAGCACTAACTTCCAAACTCAAATCAACTGTGAATCTGTTATAGATACTATTAAGAGCTGTTCTGCAATTCTTGCTAAATACTTTAGCTTTCTGATACAAACATTTCTCTTCAAATTCATGCCCTATGAGGCATTACACTGAAGATACCTGTAATACCACACCCTGATTGATTAATGAATAAAGTGCAGGATGATGCTTCCATATCATGGAGGAAAAGGAAGAAGCATTTTTTTGTTCTGAGTCATTCCGGAAAACCAATATACTCTAGGTTAGTGTTTTCAACTCCTCATGCGAGCTTCCCTCAATTACTGTTCATATATGTCTATGATTGCTGCCTTAAACTTGTGCTCTTTTTCTCTATATTTTGTTTCTCACTTTTTTTTTCCCCAGGTATGGAGATGAACACAAGCTTGCTGGTTTTTCAGCAACTTTGCAAGCAATCATTTCCTTTGTTGAGAATGGGTATTGTAGCTGGCTTTGTTCTGGTTAATTTATAAAAACATTCTTGAATGTATTTGATTCGTTATCTAGATATAATTTGAGAAGGAACTTTCAAAGATTTCTTTCTTTGTTTTCAGGGGTGACCGTGTCAAATTGGTGAGGGCTGGAAAGCATCAGGTCTGATCACACATTTTTCTCTTGTAAAAGTTTTTTTAATCAATGTATTGTTTGATTTAGCATTATTTCCTATAAGTCAGTGCTTAAAGCCCACATAACTAGTATCATGTTGTGATGCAAAATGATATTTCAATCTTTGTTGTAAGATAGAAATATTGGTTGTATGTTGTGCTTTTGGTTGCTGAGTTTCTCATGTTATGTTCATCAGTGTTTTAGAGAGAGGATTTTATTTATTAGGCATTTCTGTAGCAACACAATGATTGTGAAATCTTAGTTTGAAATTATGGTGCAGGTGGTTTTTCTTGTGAAAGGACCGATTTACTTAGTCTGCATCAGCTGCACAGAAGAGCCATACGAGTCCCTAAGAAGGCAATTGGATCTCATTTATGGACAGGTATAATTGAGTTGGATGCTTGTATACCGTTGCATCACCTTTTTAATTATTCAAATGGACTGGTAATGTTGTGACTTGTGACAGTTATATGATGCATTCCTATTTTTTATACATATGCAGATGATTGTTATACTTACAAAGTCAGTAAACAGATGTTTTGAGAAGAATCCTAAGTTTGATATGACGCCCTTGCTTGGTGGAACAGACACTGTCTTCTCTTCGCTAATCCACTCTTTTAGTTGGTTCGTTTCTCTAATCTAGGCAGTCTGATATTTTGTTTTAAAGGAGAAACTATAAAATCTTTTCTCCAAGATATAAGGGTAGTTTATATGCTTTTTCTGCTGTCTGTGTTTTCCCTTGGTGGGAAGAGTTGTGGAGGTTGTTCGTTTGTTTAATATTTCTGGTTTCCCATCACCCTATGCTATACTTCAGTAGTTAAGGTTGTTATTGTGTGATTGTATCAGGAATCCAGCTACATTTCTTCATGCCTATACTTGTCTACCTCTTGCATATGCAACAAGGCAAGCTGCTGGTGCCATCTTGCAAGACGTTGCTGATTCCGGGGTTCTGTTTGCAATACTGATGTGTAGACACAAGGTTTAGCACTATACTCAATTTGTCAAGTCATGTGCAGATGTAAAATGATAAAATAACTTGTTAAAGGTTGAAGGCAGGTAATCAGTCTATTTGGTGCTCAGAAAGCCTCTCTTCATCCAGATGATATGCTGCTACTGGCCAACTTTGTTATGTCCACAGAGTCTTTTAGGCAAGTAGAACCGGCATTATTTTATATTTCAGATAGCATCTCAGAGATGGTTTGATGGCATAGTTTTCTATTCGTGCAGTCTATATATGACTCTGTATGTCTTGTTTTGTTGACCCTATGAGCAGTAAACTACGTTTATCTTGCTCAGTTGCAAGTAGATTTATTGGATTTCTCATACCATTACTTTCTCATTCTCTTCTTTTGGACTATAATCATGCAGGACCTCAGAGGCATTTTCCCCTGTTTGCTTGCCAAGATACAACCCTTTAGCATTTTTGTATGCTTATATCCATTATTTTGATGTGAGTGACAAGTGCGTAGACAATTTAAATATGCTATAAATTAAGTTCATAAATGACAGTTTTATGTATATCTGTTGCAGGATGACACATACTTGATGTTGCTGACAAATAATTCTGATACATTTTACCATCTCAAGGATTGCAGGTAAAGGATGTTTTGATAATATGATCACTGCATCTGTGCTGTTCATTATTTTTTTTTATTAAAAAGTAAAATAAAAGAAAGAAAAAAGAACATAATGGTTCATAGCAAAGAGATTTGGGTCTCTATGTACCATATTTTTCATGCATGGTTAAAAAACTTGCCTGCCGATTCATAGGATTCGTATTGAATCGGTCCTTTTGAAGTCAAATGTCCTTGCGGAAGTTCAGAGATCCTTGCTTGATGGTGGAATGCATGTTGATGATCTGCCACCCTTATCTCGTTCTGGATCATCTCCTCATTTGGGCCAGGATAGGCTTCAACCAGATTCTCCTGATAGATTGAGAGAATCTAATTCTGTTGTTGGTGGTGTTGCTGGTTTGTGGCATTTCATATATCGTAGCAAGTATCTGGATCAGTATGTATGTTCAGAGTTCTCACCACCTATAAACACTCCTCAGCAGCAGAAAAGGTAGTAATGTTATGACACTTTCCTTCTTCTTCTTTTTTTCTTTTTTGGATTTTTGTTCTGTCTAAGCATAATCTGCTTTTATTGTTTCAGATTGTTTAGAGCGTACCAGAAGCTTTTTGCATCCATGCATGATAAAGGAATTGGGCCACACAAAACTCAGTTTAAAAGGGATGAAAACTATGGTAATGAATATTTTAATTCATATTTTGTAGTATTATGGTACATCCAAGAAATGAATGTATTGATGCAATTCTCTCTGTTCTTGAATTCTATGAACTGATGTTTTGTTTTTATGAGAAATGAGTGGGGATCAAGTTTTTCTCTTGGGTAAGTTCTCTACTTTAATTTTTGATGTTTCAGAATGAGTGATTCTTTAGAAAAGTTGACCCCTTGTTTTTCATAAGGTGCGATAAAAGACAGGGAATTCTTTACTTGTTTATTTTTTTGTGCAAAAAATCAACTCAGATCCTGAAAACTAAAACTCTTGGGTGATCTACCCTCCAGAGTTAACCTTTTTTGTCTTTGTTAATTTGAGTTATAAAGTGTCATTGCATTTGCATGCTTCATTGAACATTGACCAAACTAAGAATATCATTTTTCGTGTGGCAGTTCTGCTCTGTTGGGTAGCTCAGGATTTTGAACTTTATGCTGCATTTGATCCCCTTGCAGACAAGGTATTTTTTTTTCTTGCCTACAAGATTTCTCAGTTATTCGTTTCAAAAAAGATTTCTTAGTTATTATATTCATCATGGATATCAAATGAAGACCCGATGAAATATTAGGATAGTCCTCAACCGTCTTTTCATCAATACAATTGATGGTTAGTTGGGAGAAGAAGAAAAAAAACATCATTGGTCCATTTATTTGAGAAATGGCTCTAAAAGAGATGCGAAAGCAGAAATTTTATTTATTTTGCCCTACTCTGCTAGGAAAAATTCTGACCTTTTTTGCACAATGACCTTCTGCAGGCCTCAGCAATAAAGACGTGCAACCGGGTATGTCAATGGGTAAAAGATGTCGAAAATGAATTATTTTTGCTAGGGGGTAGCCCTTTTTCATGGTGATTTCATATCAAATACTGTAAACATGTAAGAGAAAATATTTAATAAAAAATTTATAAAGTTTATTCTTTATTATTTCATGTATTTTCCTATCAAAATATTTTGGATGTTAAATCAGTATATTTATCAGTTTGTCAAGTGCCATTACTATACCTTGTTATTCTTATAATAGCATTACCAGCTCTGTGAGAGTAAAGGAATTAAAGATGATGACATGATTTCTGCACCTGCATTAATATGACGACTTTTACTTGGAGGAGCCCATTGAAAATTTGGAATAGATGGTTATTTATAACATATTTGAAAAAGCAGTTGTTTGGTACAAATCTTAACTCTATTTTATAGACCACTATTTCTTCTCCTCTTCACTTCTGATTCGAAACACTTTTTTGACTGTTAAATCCTGACTGATTCAAAACAGAGTGTTTGCAGATAAACCATAGTATGGTTGTAACACTACTTCCTTTTTTGGGGTTGTGTAAATTACACTTCTTCATAGTTAGGTCTAAATCTTGTAGATTTGTTTATTTGATTGGTTTATTGAATCTTTCTCCACACCTTAGTGCACGATACAATATTTTGATTGTTTTCATATTTAAACCAATGTATAGCAAAAGTTGAAGATATTAATAACTTGTAATGGCATATGATGCTCCATCCCATTTAATGCATAGTGTCAATAAGGATAATGGGCGTTCAACTTTAATTTTCTTCGCTCTGAGCCTCCCTCATTCATAATTCATAATTGATGTACATTTACATTTAGGATCTTCACAATGGATTCGGTGGCTCCAATTTGTCATAGGTGCAATTAAACTCCTTTATGGCAATCTAACTATATTTTGGTGTCAAAGTTCCACAATTCCGGAAATTTAAAAAGATTATGTTCCCCAACTTAACCCCTCCATTTATCACAAAAACAGATAGTAGTAATGTGCTTTGAATGAGCATGAAAACAACTAACACCCTCATTCCATAATCCATTCCATTACCAAAAAGGCGACACTTAACACCCTTTTGCTCCACTAAAACAAAGTGCAATCCAGAATAATTTTTTTTTTATAATAAGTGGAAAGCTCTGTTATTATAATTTTTAGTATATCAAGACAAACATTTTCAATTTTTAACATAATTATTCACAGAAATTAAGAAATTATTTATTTCTGAAAAAGGAAACTATCAAGAGAATCTAAGCTCTTCACCCTAATACTGACCCTGAATAAAATATTAACCGTGAACAAGATTTTGTTTAGAAAAATGCTGCTTGCTCTAGTATATTGCTTCTCCATTAGACAAATAATACGGCCAAAACAGAACTTCTAAAAGTCTGCTTTGTCGTGTAAACGCCACTGATTAGGGGAAATACTTGAGTGTCATAGACCTTTGGTGTCACCGGTGATATAAGTTCATTTAGATGAAAGAGAATGATGAATGAATTATTAAAATAAACTATTTAGATGAGAGAGAATGAGTGGTTAAGAGAGATATAGAGACAATGACACCAAAAGCCAATGACACCCAAGTGATACCCATTGATTAAAGTGTGAAAAAGACAAGTTTTTAGGCAACCAAGGCGAGCACCGTAAACTTTCCTTAAAAAAACAATATAAAATGGAGAATGCTAACCATTGCCCTTGGGACATTGGATAAGGGGATAAAAATAGAAATATAGTATTGAAAAATGGTGAAAAGTGATAAATTTAACTTTTTAAAAGTCAAAATGTTGTTGAAACCAATGCAAACATGTTACTTTTGGCTTCCTTAACTATTGCCCTTAGCAA
>Ga0315914_1003665_pt1 | contig 23256 bp, 10 predicted proteins | sample MpolenodulesMG_FD_203920 | JGI IMG/M metagenome (GOLD analysis project Ga0315914, IMG submission 203920) | Medicago polymorpha root nodule microbial communities from Los Angeles, California, United States - elongated nodules | ecosystem: Host-associated > Plants > Roots > Nodule | place: USA...
TTTTTTCCGCACAAATTAGATAGAATATAGCTAAACATCATTAGTACCATCCAAAGATAACATCATAAGTACTATAAAAAATAAAAAAATAAAACACCTTTGTCTAATGTTGACTACTTAATAGTTAACACTAATTTATATCGAAAACAAACAGTTTTTTTCCAAATTAGAGAGAAGAACAGAAGAAACATAACATTAGAGAGAAGAGAAACAGAGTAGAATTCAATCGGTGGTAATGGTTAGAAGAGAGAATAGCTATCGTTATATGGTGACGAGAAACCCTATTTTTTTAGGTTAGAAGAGACAATATGATTTTGATAGCGCTGCAAAACTTGTAGTTTTATTTCTTATTATTTTATTTTTTAAAAAAAAGGAAATATGTAAGATTGAAGTATAGACGTCGGAGTATAAGTTAGCTGTGTTGGAGTACAAGTTAGCCGTATCTGACACGTATCGGTCTTTTTTTTTCAAAAAAATAAATATTAATTGCCCGATACTTTTTCGATACGCATATCGAAACGTATCGAGGCGTATCGGTATCGGATAGGTTAGGGTTTTAAATAAATAAATTGTTAAGATATGCTATTTTTTTTTGTCTTTAATTAATAAATAATTGGTTGTAAATTGTCCCCTCAAAAAAAAATGGTTGTAAATTGTAATAACCTCGGAAAATTATGAAGAAAAAAATATTCAATTATTGTAGAGCTTCAATTTTTTGCATTTTTTTTTATATATAGAAATAGGAAAGATAGTTAAGAAAAATTAAGGAACAAAACAGAGTTACTACAACCTAAAACATCAAAATGAAGGTGTGGTTGTAGCGGTTTATGAGAAGCATCGAAGACAGTCTAAGATGATTTATTAATATGATTAAATTTGGTAAGAAGATCAACACAAATGTTGATTTATCTCTAAATGTTTGCAAGAAAGACATTTCAATTAGGAGCATGAAACAAATGAAACACATCATCGAGGAGAGGTTGTAGGGAGGCACTAGCATAAAATTCGTTGTTGTCAAAGTTAACCACAATCAGGAAATCAACTTCAAAAAGAAAAAAGAAAATGCGAGGTTCACGACCAAGTTTTAAGTTATAATAATGATCCCACTACTCCGCATGAACATCAGATGAGGTTTCAATACTGTAATGGAAACTTTAATGAATGATTGCGATGATCTGTAATGAGACCACCACAAGTTGAAGAATGATCAAGAGAAAATGACTGAAGTTATATGAATCTGATGGGAGATAACTATAGTTTGCTTGACTGTTATTTTTGGCCTTTTTTTTCTTTCATTTTTTCCATTTGGTAAGAGAAATACATGTTATGAATAAAATAGTTTAAATAATATATAAAATTGTAAGAAAATATAAATATGATAATTGTTAGTATTTCAACAGAAAGTCAAGATGTTAGAAGTCAGTAATGCATGCAGTGAAAGTAATAATAGATAGAGTTCAAAACGTTTTGTATTGACAATTAGTCGGCTGTAGTTGTTTGTTATAAGAGCTAACTTGTATCTCAAGCAACAATGGTATTAGAGTTTGGGTTGTTCCAACAGTGGCAGAGCCCCTGGTTCATGGGATTTAAAAATAGCTTCCGTAAAGATATTGCATTTATTATCAACCGAGCAACAAGGCTGGTGGTAATGGATTCCGCAAAATAAATTAGCACTTGGTTATTGATACATGTGGTATCAATAATGGATTTTTAAAAAGAGTTTTCTCAAGTCAAGAATTGTGAGAAGTGGGTAGCGAGGATGCACGAAATCTTAGTTTGCAAAGAATGCTAGAAAAGATCCAAAGATGCATTTGAAAAAAGGAGGACATGGCTTCCTGCGATGAACCGAAAAAAAGGAATGAATCTTGAGAGGGTATCTTCTGCATAATTGTAGATTATTATACCTGAAGGTGTTGTTGTTAATTATGCGTGAAAATGATGTCATATCCATGTTATCAATGTGTGTCCAAATTGCTTGTTTCATTAATAAAAAATCATTCTTCCTTTGTAACAACCAATATGAAGTATTGAGTTTGAAATACAATATTTAAATGCGAGGAAACATGGCAATGCAACAGAAAATTCAAGTTATGTGCATTATAGAAGGTTAAAAGAAATTATGGGTGAAGTTCAGAATGTTAATAAAGTTCAGAACATTAATGAAGAACAACATAAGAAAACAAAAGCAAGAGTTTCTAGGAAAGAGATACTGATTCAGATTCATTGTCAAGAGCAGAAGCAGATTTTGGAATCCAGCTAGTGACAATGAATGATGCAGCAGCAAGGCTTGAGAAGAAAAGAATTATCAAGCCCGTGATTTTAGTTTTGTTCTAAGTTGAAGATTGAAAGACTAAGATGCATGATGGACATGGTGAATTCAGCAAACATGAATTAAGGCAAGTGTTAGAAGTTAGTAATTCATGTAGTGAAACTGATAATAGATAGAGTTCAGAATGTTGAGTTTAGAACGTATGTACTATCAGTTGTAATTGTTTGTTATAAGAGCTAACTTGTAGCTCAAGCAACAATGTATATAAATAGTATAGCTTTCTTATGGAGAATCATTGTATTAGAGAGATTATGTTTTAGAATAACAATAAGTTTTCATTCTTTCACATTGTGTGTACAATTCCCTCTTCTCTCTAAATTTTCTTCTTCTTCCGAAACATGAAAGAGTTCCAACAATTGAGAGTGAGAGAGAGAGAGTAATAATGAAGAAAACTCATTTTAATATATTAGGAAAAAGGGAAAATACAATGTTATAACGTTCTGATTGTAAGAATAAACACAAGTTGAATATTTACTTGAGAACATCCCTAAGCTGAAATAAAAATCCAACATTCCACACTTTGCAATGAGTGGAAAAAGGACTTAGGTGAAGAGAAATGGTGAATATATATATGCAACTTTATCTTTTGAAGGCAATAAAATTAGTTAGTTAATATTAGCTTTAACTTTTAACTATTTTGATTTGTATGTAATTGAGGCTTTTCGAGAGCTTCAAAATACTTTTTCCTTCTTACAATGAGTGGCTCATTAGTAAAAAAATATTGTACTAAAATAATTTATCTATTTCACCTTTTAATACAGTATTAATTTTTATTTTTCCTTCAATTATGCACTCTAATTAATACATTACTACTTTTATCATTTCCAATATCTTTCATTTTGCATTTATGATAACAGTGAATGTATTAATACTTAACAAGTACACTTAAATCTATTTTTTCTCGTTTTGAGACCCAGAGAGGATCATATTTGATGACATATTGCATATAATGAAGTGTTCATTTAGCTTTGTAGTGTTTTTTTTTCCTTGGGCTTTTGCCCTAATAAAATGAGAAGAAAAAATACACGCTTTGAAAACATTGTACCAATATCATGGTAATTCAAACAAAATAAAAACCACTGCTAACCCACAACTAATTATTCTTGAATCATAACGTTAAAACTATTAGAAAAATTTATTGCACATTAAGGTCTCAAGACTTGAGTTGTTATAATCTCCACAGATAACAAATTTATGGTAAGAAAAGTCTCATGAAAATTTTGTATTAACTAAAAGTCTGTTCAACAATTTATTCCAGAAAATAAATAAATACCTAATAAAAGTTTTTAACTTATTCAAGAATAATTATGTTAACCTTGAAACAAGCTCATTCATCATAAGTTAATTGTAGTACTAGTGGCTTACTTGGATTATAATTCAAAAGCATTTGACAAAGAGAACTACAAATTCAGAAAGAAATAGTTGCTAAATGCTACAAGTTAATTTTAAACAAGTACCAAAAGTAGTAATAAATGTCACAAATTGGAAGATTAAAAACAAGGCTAAAAATCCCAACAGGTTTAGAATATCCCTGTTAGAAGATTTGCAGCAGTTGAAATCGCGGCTCCCGTAATAGCACATTGCACAATCTGTTCATGAGATGTGTTATCTGATGTGCATGCAAGTGCTGCCCCAGTGATTGCTCCAGCAACTGCACTATTTTTCTGCACCAAACAGAATAAATAATTTAGGTAACATGTAATAAAAGGATTAAATGATATCCAAAAATTTATTTATCCTTTAAGCTGATGTAGGATAAGCATTTATCATCTTATTTATATGGTACTATTGTTAACACCAATGAAGAGAGGCTTGCCCTTGTTCCTTTTTACAAAAAAATGTATCATAAATTTAGTTATTTAGACCATTACCCAGTCATGAGTACCACGAGCTTCCTTCATCCCATATGTGAGTCCTGAATATAGTCCTGCAGCCAAACCTGCATTTTCGAAAATAATTGTAAGGATCATTTAACATTCACAAACCTCAAGATAACTCTTATTGAACGTAACCACCAGTGGCATGTGCTACGTGAAAATGTGGACATACTCGCATTTGCTACACAAGTTCAGCATTTATAAATTATTATTATATAAAACTATAAAAATATATAGACCCTAATTATTGGAAAATTGCCAAATTCACATATTATGTAGAAGCACACGAGGTCTCTTCAAGTTGAGAGAATGTATGATTACCCCATTGGAAAGATTCTTTCCCTGTGTTTTTAACCTGATGAAAGAAAAAAGACAACAAATAAACCAAATTAATGACAAAACATAACATAACATAAAAAGGCCAACATGTTTTTGCATATATTGTAAATACAATTTCAAATAAGCAACTGTAATAACTCTCCTGTACATATGAACTCACCATTGCCTCAATGGACTTACTGCTGGTCTCTCCTGTATGTGCCAAAAAAATTGAATGAAAAACAAAAATGTTACTATTTTAACTCATTTTAAGATTTTGGTAAAAAAAAAACTCATATCTACAAGTTAGGCATGCCACCAGCATAGTTTTTTTTGCAATTTCAATATACCTCTGAGACCATGAAAACGATGTTTCTTGGCTCCAGATATTTCTGGAGGCATGCCACCAGCATTATCAATCCCAGTACCTATAATAAACATCAAATTGACATGTATTAATAAATATCCACAAGTGAGGCACCAAACACACATCAAAGAATGTCGGTTAGTATTCAAATCTAATAACTCTAATTTATCATGATTTGAAAAATAAAAGTGAGAAAATAAGTGTTAAGGCCTAAGGGGGAATTGTATTGCAGTGCCAGTGCACCTTCAATAGCCGTGAAATAGGCTTCACGGGACACAGCTTGAACTGCTCCTATCTGAAAGAAATCAAGGAATACATGATCAACTCTAAACTTCTAAACATTAGAGATTTAATAATATAAAATGATTAAATTAATGAACGTACCCCAGCAGCTTTAACAAAACTCTCAGCAATGCGGTTAACAAGAGGGTGACCAAAGTCGAAAAGTCCCCCTTTATTAAAGTCACTAAGTTCATCAAGAAGAGTACGAGTCTCCAAGTTACTGTTGCTATTCATCTTCTTAATCTTGATTAATTTCTACGTAACTTCACACTAAACAAATTTGCTCTGAATGAAATCACCAAACAGAATACACAAACGTAGAGAGAGATAATAATAATAATAATAATAATAATAACAAACAAAAAAAGGAGTTACGTTACAAGAAAATAACCGACATAAGATTGAAGGAGCAGTGCTTTGAAGAACACGTGTTACATTGACACACACGTGGATGTTCCTAACAACGTGGGTACGAAGTTTGTGGCAACCCATGTAATTGTATCCACTTCACTGTGTTCGTAACTAGTTCCAACCACGATCCAAATCGAACGGATTTTGAGTCAAATACGTTTTTTATGCAAATCCTTGAAAAATTAGACGTATCATTGTAGAGTATATAAACAAAATCTAATGGTACTCAAAAATCGTGCAAAAAACTATCATGTTTACATGAAAGTGTGATCATGTGACTCCTTCTCAATGCATAAAACAATGACGATGATATATCTTAGTCTAAGATTCTTAGATAGGTTTAAATTATTTTTTTCAAATAGTCAAGGCCAAATATTATTTCAAATTATCATGTTTAACATTTTATTTTGGCCTTGCAAACTTATTTCTCGTATCCATCTTGAAAATAATGATAGTTATTTTGTAAGAAATTCCGTTGATTATGCTTTTGATGCAAAGAAATTTGATGGACTCCCTTTCGTAGAAGTTCACCTCCCAACCACATATTTTTATCAACAAGATTCAAATTCAAACCGCACTCTGTTTTCTTGACTCAACTCAAAACTAGAGTTGTCAACAAAGCCTTAAATTGTAAAGCTCCAATTTCATGGCCCCTTTAAAAGCCCAAATTTTTAGGCCCCCATGTAAATAAATTTACATTAGGCTCTAACCCCATTTTTTATGTTTCATTGATGGGCCCTATTGAGGGCCAATTCTTGGCCCAACAAAAATTTGTAAAACATATTTTTAACTTTTTTTTATTTATTAGAATAATAATTAATAAATTTTAAAAATATTTAAAATAAAAAACAGCTTATTTAAAACAACTTATTTTATGAAAAACAGCTTATTCAAAGCAACTAATTTTATGCAAAACAACTTATTTTAAAAAAACAGCTTATTCAAAAAAGCTTATTTTATGAAAACAGCTTATCACAAGCTATTTTTAAAAAAAAAAAGTTGTTTTTCATAAAATAATTTGTTTTTATAAAACAAGCTAATGGAAAAGAACATTTAGCACTGTCCAAGCTCAATATTTTTTCTCAAAAGTGAAATGTTCGCAAATACGTTTAATATCTTCGAAACTTGGGAAAAAATTGGAGTAAAAAATATATACTGTTTGGAAGATATAGAAACTAGAAAGTGCACGAGAACGGTCACCATAACAAATCAATTATAGTTACATACATAGCACGGAAATACAAGACTTGCTGCAACTTATTGTTTTGGCTTGAGATTATAAGAATGAAAGAAAAAAAGCATAACAAGCAAATGCAGTGCTATACTTGCAACAAATTGAACAAATGTCGGTGTACCTTGAAAACTAAAGATCCTAGTCATGAATCAAAATTAAAAAAATTGTGTTTGGCTGTACAAAATACAAAGTTCACGCTATCAGCCCCTCAAAACATATCAAAAGATGGAAAAAAAAATGAACAAAAAAATGCCGATGTAATTTATGGATTATATAGTTCGAAATCTCAAGAATATTTACGTAAGAAAACGGCGCGCAGAAAAATAAACAGGGTGAAAAAAAAATCAAAAAGGGGCCAACTTTAGGCCCCCTTTATATGTGGGGTTTGCAATTTTGGGACTTATAAAAAATGGGGTTCATTATCTTTTAATATTTTAAGCCCCTTTCACATATGAGTTGGGGCCCAAATTGTTAAGCCCCCATCAATTGACAGCTCTAATTGAGATGAATTTGAACCTCTCATGTCCAATCATTTCACTTTCCATCATTAACAGAAAGTGGAGCTCTCAGCTAAAAGACTTCATTATCTTTGCTATTACTAACATTATTTGGATTGTATGGTTATGCCAGAAGAAAATTAAGTTTGATAATCTCAGGTTGGATATAAATCATCTCTTGCATAGGATCAAGAATGATGTGATTATCTCTACAAATCTTTCCAAAGGCAAAATGAACTCCTCTATTCAAGGGTTCAAAATTGTCAAATCTTTTGGGATAGTTTTTTTTTTTTGAAAGAAAATCTTTTGGGACAACATGTTATGTCCCCAATGCTTTCAATATCATTACGGTTGATTTGATTGTTCCTCCCATGTACTGGATCCAGTGTAACACTGATGGTGTTTCTAGAGGCTCTGATGGCATAACTGCTTGTGTTCAAGTCTTTAGAATGATAAGGATTCTCTTTTATTGTGAGGACTTGTGCACCTCTTTGATTTATATAAATATATATACAAAAAAAAAAAACTAAAAACTATGTCCCATGTAATTTGTAATAATACATTGTTGTCATAAACACCACTGATATAGGTGAGTCATATTGTTTCCCTTCAGATTAGTAAGATGGACAATGCTTTCTTTATTTTCACAGAACCAAGTATGTATATAGTTTCTAGCTAGTTACTATGTAAGACAAGATTTATTCAACATCCCAGAAGTCAGAAAAATGGGAAAACATTGATAAATTACATAGATAATGATGTACAACATTCTGATCAGACATAATCTCAAGCTTGATCATCCAACTAGTATACACCCCAAAGGTCCATAGTAGACTATTTCCAGCTCTAACATTTTAACTTTGTTAAACAGCAACCTGATTTTTCCAATCTTATTTGGAGACACCAATAAATATCCAAAACTACCTCCAAATGAATCACTCTTCTTGATAACAAAAAGGTTTTAGTTAGACCCTCCTCAAAAAATCCAATGTGTAGCTCCTGAGTTTTCGAACAAAATGAGAAACAGTCATCATGCAAGTTTTAGTTTGATCCTCCTCGAATCCAACGAGGATTTCCCGTCCTTCCCACACTAGAATAATAATCACCCACATTAGCTACGAATAGAGGGTCCCGATCTTCTAATTTGTACTCATTACTACCACCAACAGTCACACTGTCTACTTCTGTCTTCTCCAACTCTTTTGTCAAATCATCCATTGTTTTTTTCAAACTAGCTTTGCTCATTTGGCCTGCTTCTTCAGTAGAGAGACCAACCATTGTAATTTTTGGAAGACGGGTATTTTGTTTCAAATCTTCTTTATTTACACCTTTTCTTGATAACCCTGCTTTTTCATGTGAATGTTTTGTGCTTGGGTCATGAAACCAATCACCAAAAGGGAGTCTTAATTTGGAATGGTCGTCTTTGGCTGCTTCAGTGCTGTCATCCAAATTATATTCAGAAGAGTCTGTACAACCAGTTTCTTTAGCATCATCTTCCAATTTAGGGCAGCTGCTTGATTCTGTAATTCTCAGAAAAGATGCTTCACTTCTGCAGGATAACAAAGTGTTGCAAAGGGAAAACAGAACATTGAATCAGACAGTCTCCTTGTAATGATTAGTGAAAAAAATAGAAACAAAAACATTAAGTAAATCGAATCCGCTTGAGAAAATGCCTCATGTATTCATTTCCTGTTTTTCCTAGTAATTACAAAAGTATCATCTTTATTCGTGCATGTGTTTGAAGATTTCTACAGAAGAAAAAAAAGTGAAATTAATAAATAGATGTTTACATCGTTTTCTTCACAAATCTCTGAAAATAGAAAATGAAAACACAATTTTCTCAACCAAACAGCCTAGATTTTCCATTTTCACTCTCTCCAATCTTTGTTCATTCTGCATCTGAATATTTCTACGAAATGCTTCTTTCAAATAGAAAAAGAGTAGCTCTTTGTGGTTAGCACAACAGGTCTGTTTAGACGAGGTGCTCAACATCCCAAAAGAGTTGGTCAAAATTTGAATCAAATTACACTTTTCAAAACTGCAATTATAAATTATATTCAAGTCATTGAAAGAGAATAGAAGCATATGCAGTAAACCGTATCATAATGTGCTGCAAACAACATAATGTATATATTATTAATTAAACAATGAATGCACAAGACCTAACTTCTCTAATTCACATATATAGAATGAACCTGGACCTAATCAATCTTTTGTACAATGAACCATAGTATTAAACAAGGTTAAAATTACTTATTTGACTTACATAGAGCACATTAGACTAAGCTAAAGCTAGAGTAGCAATAATTAGAGAACCCAAAATCTAACCAACATAGCACGCCAGCGTTAAACCATACGAAGGAACCAGTGTATAAAAGTCAATACAGGACAGGGATTTTAAACGAAAGTCGAGCAAAGGGAAAGGGATTTGATTTAATTAGAGGAGGGGAGCGTAGGAGAAATAACTTCTTGCATCAAGCATTAGTCAAGTTCCTTCAGAGCTTTTCTTGGATTCAACAATTCATTAAAATCATGCGAAGACCTTTAACAAATGAGTACAAAGGGTCATCAACCTTTTGAGGAACAATGAAAATCATGGGCTCATTTCAGAAAGACAGGAACTGGATTTTCTGAATTTAATCTATCTATTATTTGGAGGGATATTGGACAAGATCAACTGACACCAGATGTCAAAATTTAATACTTACACGAAATCAATGTTGATAAATGGCAGCCTATGCAGAATGCCGTAGCGGACTTTTTGACAACCGCCATAGGCAACTTGTGAAGGGATGGCTGCCATGGCAGCGCCGTAGGCCACAATGGTAAGTTTACATAGTGGATTTTAGGTCCTCCACCGTCGACAACACTGATAGTAATTAATAACTTTTTGTAACATATTCTAGAATGTGAAATTAATTATTCCAAACTTTTGAACTGATAGTTCTTATAATGTAGATCAAGTTTATAAAATTTTACACGAATCAAAAAAGAATAGAGACTTATTATGCTTCCTTATTTTAACAACAAATAAGTTATTGAAAATATAAGTAAATGATCATTATTAAATAACATCTGTACAAATGCCCAGATAACCTTATTATTGGGTTGAAATATACCCCTTGTACTCAGCTTCTATTGTATTATATCTCTTTTGGTATTAGAAAAAATGGCCAAATAATCTGAAATCCTTCATTGAGAACATAGTTCTGAATTCCAAAATAAAGCTATGAAGTATGGATACTTCAAATTTTAAGTAATACCCGTACCTAGAACTCGTTTGATGCTCATGGATATTACCGATATACCAACTACATACCATCAATTTTTTAAAAATTTAAAATTTGGTTAATCCATATGGGTACACATTTCCTCCCTCAAGAATCGGGCTTTCCAACCAAGATCATTCAACTTCAAGAACATGCAGATTTGGTGGGCAGTTTGTCTTTGCACCCTTGTTTGCGGAGAAGCAATTCGACAATACAAACGACGGTGTCATAGATAAATCAATTTGTTGGTGGAGAGATAACCAATAACTATTGAAAACAAGGGCCTCAAACTTTAGAGTCATTGGGAGCATTTGAATCACCATTGATGATAGAACCCTGAGTTCCAATTCGTGTAGAAGTTGTGGGAATACAAGCGGTTAGGATATTCACTGGAATCTAGGAAGAATTTCAGTTATTAAAGAGAAGGAATCCTAGAGGGCTAGTCATTAAGAAGACAATTTCAGTTAAAAAAGAGAGGGAAGCCTAGAGGGTGAATCGTTAAGGAAGTTTGTTAAGAGTTGTTTAGGAGATAAGTCTGTGGTTTAGGAGCCTAGCTCTGGTAGGAGTTCTCTGCACTCTGGTTTATCCTTTCAATTTTCTGTTTTCATCATTGTAAGAGCTTTGAGCTCACCATTTTCCAGTTAAATAATACAGTGTTACCTTTGAATTTCTGGGTTTTATCAATTGACAACTACAATCCTTCAAGTTAGATAGCAAAGGCTGGAAATGCACAAGAATGACTTGCAACTGTCAACACAGGACATGACAGGAGCATATGACCAAATCAGGACAATGGAAAAATAGAAAGATCTGACAGCATATCTGCCAGATGGAAAGACAGACGAATGGCCTATTACATGCAACAACAACATTGATGTGGGGCACACAGTTAAGGGCTCATGAAAGCACCTTTGGGGCTGAGTCTTAGATGGATGACTGAGCAAAGGAACGTGAGTATAGTGACGGTGTCACCTACCAGAAAGGTCGCCGGGTGTAACTATAGAAAGGCCAATACCTGAAAACACGGTCGGCTGGGGATAAAAAAAACACTCATGAGCACACCAAGTAGGCACAATTTGGGTAACCACTTAAAACTCTAGATATCGCGAGACAGATAAAAAAGAGAAGCATAACCAAAAAATCATTAATAAGAACAACAAAATATATTGATCTCAAAGAGAATATACAGGTCTTAGTTTCCCTAATTAATGCTGGACCTAACTAATCCCACTACAAGGAACTTTGACGCTGTAGTAAGCTAAAGTAATTAAATATGAAATACAAGTAATCAAGATTAGTAGTATAACAATTTATTCTTGGGAACCAATTGCCACTATTTGTTCTTTTAGACAGATATAATAAACATGACCAGGAATCCTCTTGACAAATAATAGCACGAGTGAAAATTCCACAAATTGTAAACAGAAAAAATACCTTCTTTCAAATGAGTCAACCATATATGGAAATTTCGGCTGTATGCCTGTCGCTTTCCGCAACCACCTATTACCCAAGAGTACTTTGTCAACAGTATAATGAAACTGGAGTTCTGCAGCTTTAGAAATGACACTGAGTGGTATACTCGGATGGCCCATTTCATCAAGCACCTCTTGAACCTGTCAGGAAAAATGAAGAAACTAAACAATTATCCGAGAGAAATAAATATGGGTATTAATAATATGTATACCTCGAGAATTAATCCCTTTGAAAAAATGCAATGCTACTTTTTTATCTTCAAGAACAAGTTATAGTAGGCATCCCATGCTATGCTTTTTCAATTTTTATCAAGATCGAGATCCAAAACATAAGATCGCATGATCTCACAATCTTCCATCCTCTGTATGAGTTGGATCACATGTGATTCGCAAATTGGTAAGATCATCACAAGAAAAATAGTAAAGATTGTGTGATGATCCCAAAACTGCGCATTTCCGAGTCGGGAATCCCCTAAAGTTCCCAAAAATAACACCCATCTCCCTCGACTTGAGTCTCTTGACCCTCTCTACTCATCTCTTTAGTTTCACACATCTTACCCTATCTCTCGAGTTTCAATCCTCTCTGCTCATCTCATGTCTTCACATCAACCCTCTCTTTTATGAGCAGTCATTGTTTGATCCGCATTCAAAAATCACTGGAAATGGCTTCTGCAGAAGGTGATTGTGGAGATGGACCGCAGGGGCGAGTGATAGTGAGGCTGCTGAATGTTATGGTGATGGTTATCATTTTAGTTAAATATGGATCCTATGTTATGTATCTGACTAATTATGATTTGTTTTGGATGTCATGGTTATGATACTTCACTTTTAATTTTGATTTAATGTTCTTTATAGGTTTTTTGCACATTTTGTATGTACTAAAAGAAAACTTCATAGTTATATTTAAAATAAGTGGAACAATTAAAAAATACTTACTCCGTTTCAAAATGAGTGTCGTTTTAGCCAAAAAAAATTGTTTCAAAATGAATGTCATTTTCAGTTTCCAATGCAATAATAACTTTTTCTTTTCAATTGTACCCTTCGATTAATACTATATACAATACTTCCAAAGTATTATTTTTTCTTTAATGAAAAACAAACCAATAGTTGATTAGGATAATTTGGTAAAATAACATCTCTCTTTCTTTTAATTAATGCATTTCTTAATATGCGTGTAAAAACCTTAAACGATATTCATTTTGCACGGAGGGAGTATTATAATTGAAAACACGATCTCTTTTTTGATAGGAAAAGTACTTACAAAATTCTATACCTATTTACTCTTTAATATTAATGATAATATACATATTGTGTTTGGCTGTTTGCATATATAAAGAAAGAAAACCAAAGCTTTCTGTGAATAAAATCCTTAAAATAAAATAATAAAAAAAAAGTAACACTTTTTTGTAAATAAAATAATAAATGTGGAAAAAATTAAAAGCCAATAAAAGGAGAACATGGAAAGGGAAACTGGCCAAAAGGGAAAGCGCGTTAAATAAAACAATGTAGAGTGATGGATTTTCAATAGATTTATTTACAACTCGGGTTCGCACCCAGCCATAAACAGACGCACCTTTTCACACAATCGGTCATAAACAGACACACCTTTTCGTGTTTTTTTCTCACTCGGAGAATACGACATCGATGCTCTTTTAACGTTGCCGCTGTATCTCCGCATTTTTTCCCGTTCATTATTTAATCTTGTGTTTTCGGCACTGGTCATTAAGGGTTAATAAGGTATGAGTAAGATAACCTCGACAGCTACGAAAGATGTTCCTGCCGTCAATTATCCATCTCTCAGTGATGGCTACTATGAAGTTGAAGCTATTCGCAATAAGAGGGTCCGCAAGGTTAAGTTTCTCCTTTTCTTCTTTTTTCAATCATGGGATTTTCTTTTTATTTTTTTTATCTTTTATATCTCAAGTACAATAATCATTTTTCTGTCCAATTTTTCTTTTGCCTGATGGATATTTTTTTTTTGTGGCAATTTTACAGGGTAAGGTAGAGTATTTGGTCAAATGGTGAGTACCCCTTTTGTTTTTGTTCTTGTTGTATACCTTGTTGTGATAAAATTGAAGGAGAAAGGACTAAATGTGATCTTTTTAATAATATTTTATTTCTCTATGTTTTTATCACTGAAGGTTCTTATGGGATGAGACAGCAAACACTTGGGAGCCTCCAGAAAGTTTAGCTTGCAATGCTGATATTATTGAAGCTTATGAGAAGAGGTAATCCCTTGTTCTTCTGTACAATGTTTACATTTTTCTTTAGATTATGTAATCATGAGTGAGTATGAAAGACGTATATCAATTTACGTTTTTGTATGTGTTGTGTTTGCTATGAATATGAATGAGTTGGTACACGCATAGTCGACCAGTGTTGTTGTCAGAAACTGGATAGACTTAATGACTGGACTTTATAACTTGTTTTCTTACAAATACTTGTTTATTCATTGTTTTGAAGCTTGAGCACAGCAAAGCATCGTAAGCGCAAATACAAGCGTGGTGTTGGCAGCAGTCTTGGAAGAGCCAAACACGCTACTGATGATAGCTCAATGAATGCTTCAGAAGAGGATACTGTGTAGGCCGTAGGGTGATAGCGGAGCTGGATGTAGTGGGGTAGGGGCTGGTAGTAGTGAGGCTGCTGAATGTTACGATCATAGTTATTAGTTAGACTTGGGTCTTACCTGACTAATTACAACTTATCTTGGATGTTATGGTTTTATTGTTTACTCAATATGTTTTGGTTCTGAATTCTGAAAGTTCTGATTTAAGTTCTCGCTTTAAGAATGTTATTAGTTATTAGTTATTTTTCTTGGGGGTATATTTAGCGTTATTTCAAAACAAATGGCTGAGTTTAGGATTCTAAAATCAAAATATCACGTGCCTTTTCTTCTTTGTTGTTCATCTCAAAAATTTCCTAAACCTGAACATGACTTTTCTGCCGTTGTCACTGTGGAAGTTTTTCACGTACAGTTACACTAATTTCCAACATGCAGCTACGAAGCCAGAGTCCCCTTCCTTTCGATTCATGAAATATTAATAATTCTTTATAGATCTTATGAAATAGATCCTGATTTGTGAAATACAAATTTTTAATTAATTTATGCAATATTGGTTTTGCTGGATCTAGTTTTCTACAAGTCTTTCCCTGGTTTTTGTTGGTTCTGATTCACCTCCAGCGAGGTTCACTTTAATCCAGAAATGACGGCAACTCTGATTTCGATCCAGTGACCTTCATGTTTATATGGGTTTCGAATAACCCATTGCTACGATACTGGTTTAATCTAGCAGTGTTTATTTTTATCCAGCAATGTCAATGGTAGCGGCGGTATGTCATACAATAAATGGTGGTGAGTGGGACTGTGTTCGTTACCAGTGAAAAAGTGGTCTAGAAACTTTTAGTGATTGGAGAGGTAAAGTCGTGTGACTGTTAAACAGAAGCTTTCAGGTTCACCTTGGGTTTTAAAGGCGAAGAGCAAGAGAGTTCCTCCCACTCTGACATAAAAAAGTTTTTCTCACTAGATATTCCCCCTTTTTTCATATTCTGTACACACACACAACGTATATATGTATTAGTAGAATTTTTATTTTTTTGGAAGGATCTTATGGTCCTTGTTACATTCCTATATTTTATGATGTTGCATCCCCCCCCCCCATCCCAGGTACGTTCTTGATCTTGACAACATTATTTTCAATAACAAATGTCATCATCACTTGAACTTCGAACAAATACTAAATTAGTAAATCAGTATGAAAGGTTCAGCTTTTGAAAACTGTATTCCATATCAGATTCTTATTCACTAGTCACTACATTGAAATTTTTTGTCCTCAGCCTTGTACTTAATTAAACAAAATAAAATGTTCATTAAACTAGTCATACCTCTGGAGGCTCCCCTAAACTGTCTCCAATTTCCTCAACCACTTCAGCTGCCAGGTTATCATCAACCACATCTCGCCGCCGCTGAATGCGCCGAGTTTGGATTAGTGTATGGAAATGTTGATCTACAGCTTCTTCAAGAATGTTATCAAGCATGTTTTTATCAAAAAAGTAGGGAGTGTACCTATTCAAACCAAACAATAACGTGGGCATATCAGTTGAAGCTTTGGTAGAAATACTACATTTACTCATTTGCTCTAAAGGGTCAGCTATATCAGTGAAATGTGTCCTACATACATAAGTAACACTATTTTAGGATATAATATTTATTTTTTCTTTTCACTACATATCACCATGATAACAAGTCATTCTTTGGAACGTTTTATTTCCATTTTTTTATTATCGGTTATTAAGATTAGTCTAAATAATAGTGTTTGAGCTTGTCCTTTCAAATTATAAGATATAATAAGACGGAATCACTATTTTGATAAACAAAATTGTAGGATCAAGCAATTTATTCGTTCAAATTTATGAAATGGAAAGTTAGTCCCTCAAATTTGTCAACCAATTTAATCCTTTTGTCATCTAAAAGGGACGGAATTGCTGAATTGAGACGTTATTTAGGGTGTCCTCAAGTGGAGCATAATTTCATAATTGATTGAACCGATTAACAAAAGGAAGATGTTATTTAGAGACGTTATTTAGAGACGTTATTTTCAATCTCATGGACTATTTTGCTATATTGAAAATTTGAGGGAACAAGTTTTCCGACCTTGAAGTTCTCTGACAATGACATGAATTCACACAAAATAAGGAAGATGAGCAACATGTACCATTTAATACCATCTGTAGTTGCTATTGCAATATCCAAGTTGTGAGCACTAAACACAGGCACCCCATCAACCTTTTTCCCAAAACCACTGTGTGGGATTGTCTTCAGAAGTTTATTAGCTGCCTTGACCTGAAGGAAAAATATTTGTAATATTTAAAGATCGTATTCAAATAAAATTAAAATATGTGCAACAATGAAAGAAAAATTATACCTGCTTCTCGTTGGGAACAAATTGGTACAGGTGAGGCTTTTCCTGCATGGTACATAGCAAGCAACATCATAAATCAAACAAAAAATATGGAAGTAATAAAAGAATATTAACATATTGACTTTCATATTTTGGAACAACCATCTGCATGCAATATGCATCACTGTGTTTTTCTAAGCAACCAAATCAATAATGGATCATAAATAACCTGTAAGTGACTAAATGAAACCAGCACAACTACAGCCCACATAGCAATTGAAAAAGTCAACAATACCTTGAAATGTTCATATGCTAAATCGAGACGGCAGGCGCCCACCACGCCACTTGGAATATTCAGTTTTTTAACATATGAAACTAAGACAATTAAAATTTATAAAGGTCAGTATTTGGTGTTAATTGCAAATCAGAGACCAACACTAATCAAAATATGCTACCATAGGAGAATAATTCAACGAAGAAAGGAATGTAAACATATAATGATAACAGCACAAATGTGTAATGCAAGGATCCGATTCGGTCACAGTAGGTCAGAAACGTGTAATTCAAGATGAGGTTTGGTCACAGTCGGTCACTAATTTGCATCGTGCAGCTACTTGAGGTTTGAAAAATCCCAATGGGATTCTTGACTCATGGACTCCAGGTCTGTCCCTTCACTTTGGAACATATGTGTATGAGTGTATCGTAATAGTTTGGAAAAAGCAAGTAAAATTTTATGGCAGTGTGCATTATATCTCACATACCGATGCACTTGGTTGGACCCAAATGCACAAATCTTTAGGGATACGTCTCTGCCACTTAACGGGATAGGGTTTTGTTTTCAGATTAATATTTGTGGTCTGCACATGGCTGCTATAGTGCAGTTGCCGTTTCAGATATGGAGAGATTGGGCAGTCCTGTTGCATTCTTGATTCTTTTATCTTGTTTATTATGTAGTGGAAGACCCCTTGGCTTCAGTTTCCTCAATTACTCAAATGAAATTTCATTTTCTATTTTAAAAAAAATTAATAAAATATTAAAGTCGAACCCGCTCCCATCCCTCACCCAAACAAATAAGAAAAGACAAGTGATTAACAACTAATCATCAGCTTGTTAAAATGTTCCATTTCACAAAATAAAAGTCTGTTTCTTAACTTCAAAGAAGCTAATTAGCATTTAAAAGGTGTTTGGCTAGCAGCTAAATATATTAGAATTAAGCTATAGTAAACAGGAAATAAACTAGCCTAGGTTGCAACTTAGATAACATCACAACCATAGATTGATCAAGTTATAGGAAAAACTTTGAAGAATATGATAAGGCATAAATCATTCAGTAATTTTACAAGCAAATGAAGGGACTGTAAAAAGAGGGAGTATCGATGAGCTAACCTGCATCTCCTAGATCAATAAAAAAACGAAATACAGGGCCATTCCTCTCACTCTTGGTGATTGCTGCAAACATTTTTTTCAGCCACTCTGGGGTTCTGCAGAAAACAGATAAAAGGGGAAACAAATTATGCTTTCAGAAAATGATGGACAATAACAGCTTAATCGTTACTTCATTGAGGTTTTAAACAAACACTGGCCACAATTTCAATCCCTAAACTCCTTTCAAGGGTCATAAATCTATTATCAATGTTGCACAACTCCCAAGCATCTTGGATTTCCTAAGCAAGAAGTCATGTGTTTGTTACATCGGTATGAGAAATGAGATCACCCTTACTCTTAAAATCTCTATTGGATGCCTAGAATGCTAAAAGAAACAAAAGACTAGCTCGTATTGTCCTCAAAACAGACACGAGAGCTCTAAAAACACCGGGTATCACACCTCCATAACAAACACCTTCCTATATTCTGTCATTAAGCGACCCCGGAATTTTTTTTCATTTCAGTACCGGTTTGAATAAACTTCTCAAGAAACACTTATAGTAAAAAATATTAAAAGAATCTTGCAATAACTGTCAGCTTTAAATAACAACTTCTCACATGAGTTGAAATCATCTACCTCTTTTTGTCAAACTCGTTCATTTAACCTCTCAGTAAATATCTATAAGCTTATAACAACTTTTCTGCATTGATGTCAATCGCTGATCACGGAAAATAGCAATTTGTTCAAATTTCTCTGTATTATAGCCGTTATACAACACCACTTCGTACTAAATCGTGTATCACAAAAAAATAGCATTTTTTTCAAATTCCGCTACGCCATGGTGGTATAGCAATAACCGTTATTCAACAACACTTCTTTCCTTTAAGTAAAAGCCATATATTTATTATAATTGAGAAGCTCCAATGAACTAGAAACTAATCCAAAATTGTTGTCCAAATAGCATTACCCAATCCAAAGTGGATTCCTTCCACAAACAAATTTTGACATGACTAAGCAATAAACTAATTGAGCTCATCATCGTATCCACCAATTAAAAACAAAAGTTACAGCAACAAAAAAGTTACAACCAATCTTAATTTAAGGGAAAACAACCATTTTGGTCTTGAATGTGTGAGGCGCTGTCACAATACTCCCTAAATTTATTGAAGTGGCAAACACATACCCAGTGCCTTCTTCTATTAGTAATTTATGGACTAAATTGACCAACGAAAAACAGATTCGGTAACTAAATTGATTACCTAAAAACATATTTGAGGACCAAAATGATTAATAAAAAAACACTTGTAGATGTTTTTGCAATTTCGATACATTCAAGGACCAAAATGATGGTTTTCCCTCTGACTTAATTTGGAGTAAACCACCAAATTAGTCCATGATTTTGTAGCGTGCTCTCAAATAGGTACCTGAGATTATGGATATTTTAAAAAAGGACCATGACTCTATTAAATTGTCAAGTTGGTCCCTATATTTTAACAATTTACTATCAATTTGGTCCATAAATCTAACCACTTATTATCAATTTAGTCCCTAACAGTAAAATTTGACAGAGTGAGAGACTTTTTGAAATATTCATAATATCAGAGACGTATTTGAGAGCATCCAACAAAGTCGGAAACGAATTTGGTGGTTTTGACGCTCAATATTTTGAAATTAATTCAATATTCAAGACCAATGCGACAGCGAGTTACACTTACACAGACCTTTTATGACATATTTGACAAAGATAACAACAGCTTAAAAATAAAACACAATCTTCAATATCTATTTAAAACCTAAATTATTGTAAATTTAACCACTCATCGTCAATATAGTTCCTGACTTTACTATCGAATCTGGTCCTTAACTCTTAGAAAGACAAACTAATATGAGTAAAATTTGGCACGCCTCCAAATTTATAATCTCATAGACCTATTTGCGCACGCCTCCAAATTTGGTGGTTTGCTCTAATTAAATTTGACAACCATAACAACAGCTTACAAATAAAACACAATCTTTGAAGCACTAATCTACTAATATGAGTAAAATTTATAATCTCAGGGACCTATTTGCCCGCGCCTGCGAATTCAATGGTTTGCTCTAGTTAAATTTGACAACAACAACAACAGTTTACAAATAAACACAATCTTCGAAGCACTAATATACAAATACGAGTAAAATTCGACAGAGTCAGAGACCTTTTCAAAAGATTCATAATCTCATAGATAACATCAGTTTACAAATAAAACACAATCTTCGAAGCACTAATATACAAATACGAGTAAAATTCGACAGAGTCAGAGACCTTTTCAAAAGATTCATAATCTCATAGATAACATCAGTTTACAAATAAAATACAATCTTCGAAACACTAATACAAATCTTTGAAGAACTAATATAAATAAAACACAATCTTCGAAGCACTAATACAAATCATCGGATAACTAAAACAAATAAAACACAATTTTTGAAGCATTAATATAATAATATGAGTAAAATTCAACAGAGTCAGAGATTTTTTGAAATATTCATAATCTCAGAGATAACAACAGGTTAAAAATAAAACACAATCTTCAAAGCACTAATATACTAACACGAATAAAATTCGACAAAGTCGGATACCTTTTCAAAATATTCATAATCTCATTTATCATCAGCTTACAAATAAAACACAATCTTCGAACTAATACAAATCTTCTAAGAACTAATGCAAATAAAACACAATCTTCGAAGCGTTAATATACTAATACTAGTAAAATTCGAAAGAGTCAGAGACTTTTTCAAAATATTCATAATCTCAGAGATAACAACAGCTTAAAAATAAAACACAGTCTTCTTCAATTTTGAATTTCAAAGCTAAACTAAAAAAAAAACACAAAAAAATTGCGAAAAAAATCGAAATAACCTTTTAGTGATGAAAGGAATATCAAAGTGAGTAGAAACAGCCATAAGACCAGTTCCAGAGAGGTCACACATACTGAAAACCTGACCAACAAAAGCCGGACCACCACTGCCACCGGTGATGTTTTTTCCATTCAGCCGCGAAACTCGGACCGATTTGGGGGAAGAACGAGTTGACTCGGCGGTAGAGGAGAGAGTTACGGTGGAGAGAGGTGGAGGGAGGAAGAGAGGGAGGGAGATTGCGGAAGGTAGTTGAGGTGAAGATGAAGGTGGAGGAGGATTGAAGAGAGAGATGAAATTTGAAGCGGTGGAGTGGAGGAAGGTGGAGAGGTGGTTGTTACGGTGGTTGTTACGGTGGTTGTTACGGCGGCGGTGTGGTGAAGACGGTTGAGCCATGCACGGGATTTGAGTTTTTGGGTAAGGGATTTTGTTGATTGAGAAGAGTGTTTGGTTACTGTGTTGTTTTGAACTTTTCGAAAATAATTTAATTTAATTTATTTTAAGTGATTATTCAATTACAAATTAAGGCATGTTTGGATTGAATTTGACACTATCGTTTGAGTTTATCTATTACTTCCTGTGTCCCATAATAACTGACATTTGAAAAGAAAAAAAAAAAATCCCAAAATAACAGAGTCATTTCATTTTTAAATACAATATTAATTACTTTTTTTCCTTTATAACTCTAATTAATAATACTTTCATCATTTTCAATTCAATATATTCCACTTTATATTTATGATAGTGGAGAATGCACCAATACTTAACAAGTGCACTTAAAACTATTTTTCTCTCCTTCATTTATATATTTTTCTTAATACGTGTGAAATGAACTTTTGGCTTAGTTAATCTGAGACGGAGGGAGTAGCATATGTTGTGTGCCTATTTGAAAAGACTTATGGAAATTGTTTATAACATTGTTTTTTTAATAAAAGAACTCTTGTATCATTTTATTATTTAAAATGTGTTTAATATAAGTGTTAATAGGTTTTTACCTCCCTTCCTGCTATTTGGTGGTCTTCTGGTTTACCCCCTGTGGAAAAAAAAAAACTTAAAGATTCCCCCATGTCATTAGAAGATTCTTTGATTTTGACCCTTGATGGCATGCTATTAAGCCCGAATACAAGATACGATACGGATACAATACTGCATCGATACGCCGATACGGAAAAATTTCAAAAATCAAGATACGATACGGCTGGGATACGTTAATAAAAAAAATTATATAATTAAATGTACAATATAATTATAACCATTTTTTTTAATATGCATTTATATTAACAAACACAAGAAACCAGTCATATGCTCGTAGCACATCAACATAAATATAAATAATATTGACGATTAAATAGTGATGATTAGTCAATTACATGCACAATATATTCCAAAAAGAGCACCATCAGTATTATACTATATCCAAAAGGAACATTGTTAGTGTTATACTATATCGGTCTAAAAAAGAAGCACTATATCCAAAAAATAAAATTAAAATGTAATATTCGGATACTCTCATGATAAGTATCGGGAAGTATCGAGTAATTATTTTTTTAAAAATAAAATTTAATCTTCGGATACTCTTCTGATACGTATCCGGAAGTATCGGGCAGGTATCAGTGCACGATACGCAGGGGATACAGTACGTCATCCATTTTGAAGTATATTGGCTTCACATATGGCATGTGACTGGACAAATTAGCTTAGGTGGCGCGCTAATTGTATAATTAATTTTCTTTTTTAACATTTTTAAACACATGTGGCATTTTTGACTATTTTTTTAAATAATTAATTTAATTATTATTTCCACTAAAAAAATATTATTTACCAAAATAAAAACAACATTATAATCTTCCATCAATTTTAAACATTTTATGCATTAAACAAATCAAAAATATATTTAATTAAATTAAACAAAGAATAAAGAATCAGAAAATAGTTTTTGTTTTCAGTTTTTGAAATATACAAGTCCTCTTCTCACAATAGTTATCCTTTTACATGTTTTAGTTTTAGTCCCCAAAACTAAAAAATTCAAAACAGTTTC
>Ga0315914_1003666_pt1 | contig 23251 bp, 23 predicted proteins | sample MpolenodulesMG_FD_203920 | JGI IMG/M metagenome (GOLD analysis project Ga0315914, IMG submission 203920) | Medicago polymorpha root nodule microbial communities from Los Angeles, California, United States - elongated nodules | ecosystem: Host-associated > Plants > Roots > Nodule | place: USA...
TTTAGAACTTCCTCTCTACCAACAACACCTACGCCTTCAACTCGTTCTAAAAAAATTGGATTTTGCGTAATAAGTTTTTGATATTCAATAACCCTTGTTAAAAAATAATTGCAGAAATCAAAACATTTATCTATCCAACCATAGGGTAGATCAGCCGCTACTCCTCCAATACGAAAATAATTATGCATCAGTCTCATACCTGTCGTAGCTTCAAATAGATCATATATTAATTATCTTTCTCTAAAAATATAGAAAAAGGGGGTTTGTGCACCAATATCTGCCATAAAAGGGCCCAACCATAGTAGATGAGAAGCTATACGACTTAATTCCAAAATAATTACTTGTATATAGCTGGCTCTTTTAGGTACTTGAATATTTCCTAATTGTTTCGGTCCATTTACAGTTATTGCTTCTGTGAACATAGCAACTAAATAATCCCAACGTGTTACATAAGGCAGATATTGTATAATTGTTCGATTTTCCGCAATTTTTTCCATACCTCTGTGTAAATAACCCAGTATTGGTTCACAATCAATACCATCTTCACTATCCAGAGTAACAATAAGTCGAAGAACACCATGCATTGGTGGGTGTTGAGGCCCCATATTGACGATCATGAGGTCTTTTCTTGTAGCTGGCACATTCATAGGTTTTTCCTCGATTCATTCTTCCATGAATCGTTACAAAAAAAGTTCATCAAAATTCAGGATCTAATAAATCGAATAATTGAAAATGATTTTTGAAATTAACCAATTTGTGAATCCCAAATACCCAACTGATTTATTATTTTTTTATAACGTATTTTATTTTTCTTTGACAAATAAGACAGTAGTCGTTGCCGTTTTCCTAGAATTATATGTAAACCCCTTTGAGATAAATAGTATTTTGGGTGTAATTCCAAATGTGAAGTAAGTCTTAATGGCTACTTAGGAAGTGACTTTGCTTTTCTGTCCTTATTGTCTAATTGGGTTTTGGTTTAGTCCCCCCAATATTGTTCTTTTTCCTTTATTCTTTTATTGCATTTTTCTAGCTTTATAAAAAAAAAGTATTGTTTCTCGATGTTATATCGGTTATATTTTTATAAAGAGAAATATGGGTTAAACCAAAAAAGTAGAAAAATAAGAGTCAAAAACTAGTATCCTAAGAAAGAAAAAAAGTGTATGAAGGTTGGTTGTGTCAAAAATCGATTTCAGAAAAATAAAATAAAATAAATAAATAGTTATGTACACATCACATGTTGTTTTTGGAAAAGTGTATGAAGATTGTTTGTTAACTGAATAGACAATGAATAATAGCGGATACATCCCACGTTCACCTAAACGTTCACCTAAGTCGTCACATTATAAAACTAACATTGAGTATATATAAATATTAAGATGGGTACTACATAGCTTAATATACGGTTTAGGCTGTTCTAGAACCTCGTTTTCTCTTGGTGTTTTTTCTCTTAGAGTCTCCTCCTACCGTACTAAATGTCTGTTTTCGCTGGTTCTTTCATGTATTTAGACATAGCCAAAACCATCTTCGTTATTTCACTTTTCTCACCATCACTTTTGTCATCATTAGTAGTGTATACATCCACATTCACCTAAGGGTATTGACTTTAATTAAATCTTTGGAAGTTCGTGGTAAAATGACATTAACATATTGATTGAGTGGTTAACCAGCACACTTGCTACAGAAAATTGGTAAAAGAGTGAATAGAGATCACAATAAAATTGAATAATAGAACGGTAATTGATATTAAACTTTCTTTTTAAGAGACTTAACATTGTCAGATTTGAACTAATTGATATTAAACTCTCTTTTAAAAGACTTAACATTGTTGAATTCAAACTCAATCACTCAAGATCTCAAAAAAATTATTAACCAGTTTATTTGTTCGGTGTTGCTCAGGTTACATACATAATATTAATGTTTGTGTCATATATATAATATGAGCAGTGATATTTGTATATCTCTTTCTTACAACTTTCATGACAACTTTGTTTCTCTCTCTTATGATTGGTCAAAAACAATAGAGAGAGAAAAAAAAGCGAGAGAATAAAAACATAATGTGAGTATGAAAGAGAAAGTTGTCAAAAAGTTAGGTAATGAGTGCGACGAGCAACTTTCAAAAACTTAAGTACCGCAAAATTGCTGCATAGATCTATCATATCCAAAGTTTGTCACCCAATCACATGTGTTCGAACTTGATGAATAACACCAGTGTCTCCCTCGCCTTAATGACACCTATGGTAAAAGACAACTACTTTTTTTCTTCATTTGGTCAAATAGTTTGGTGACTACACCATCCGGTGAATATTATAAACAAAAATCAACAATTTAGATTCATTCATTAAATGATGTATGTGATCTATAATAAAGACTATATACATCATTAATTGAATGAACCTAAAATATAGATTTTTGTTTATAATAGTGACAGAAGAGTGTAGATTTTAAGTGAGAAAAAATGGCGTTAATCTCTGTAAATAGTCCATGTTAGGTATTAAGTGAGTTACATTTCCGGGACATCATAAGTGAGAACTACCTTCTAATTTCTTTTATATTTTATTTGTCTATATTGTACCATCAATTTAATCATTTACAATTAAGATTTAGATTAGAAGGTGGAAGGAAGGTCCATATACATGAGAAATGTTTTTTTTTTTTTAAGAAATATGCATAAAAAATGTTATTTCAACATTCATCTATATAATTAAGAGTCTTAGTAACCGGTGCCTTCAGAGTAATGATTAAGGAAATTATAAATAGAAAATATGTCTTGAAAATATAATTTTTAACTTTTGATGAAGTAATAATTACATCATTTTTTTATAAAAAGTTATTTGTTTTGGTTGCTTAACAAATGCTTTGAGGGCATTGTTTAACATTTTTTTTTATTAATTACATGAATATATAAAAAAAATGCAAATATTAAGATAATAAAAAGACAACTAAAATAAGAGAGAGTTGTTCCGAGTTTCGACATTTGTTTTTACAAAAAGAAATGATATTTGTACAACTATTTTTTGATAATTTTTAGATAACTTTTTCTCTCCTACTCACATTATATTGGGTGACTTTGTGTTGGGTGACTTTAGTGTATTTTAGAGGGAAGAGAGTGATGATGGAATGATTAAAATAAATTATTTTGATGAGAGAGAATTATTGGTTAGGAGAGAGATAGAGACAAAGACACTGAAAGGCACCGAAGCCAAAGGCACCGAAGCCAAAGACACCCAAGTGCTACCCGACCCCATTATATTCTTTCTCTCTCACTTCCTTTGTCTCTCTCCATTATTTTTGATCAATGAAATTGTATTGTTAGCAAATGGTTGTTAAAATATCATTGCCATTTACAAAATTATCATTTCTCAAGCATAAAGTAGAGTCTTCGTGCAAAGTTGTAGAACCAAAGTACCAAAATCTGTGTTCTGGTTCCGTGTTTCATTCCTAAATTCCGAAATCTCCCCATATTCTAATTCCCGTAACCTTTGTAATCACTCTCTCTAATTTAATTTTCGCTTTCTCTATTTTCCTGAAGATTAGATCGTAGAATAACATTTTGTTGGATTCATTTTTGTTTTAACGACATGACAACAATACCCGATCAAGCCACTAGCATATGCCCTCACTGGTAAACACTTCGTTTTCAATTCATCAATTGTTCATTTACTTCAACGCTAATTAACTCTCAGCTGAAAATTATGCCTAATCAAACTTGTTTTTGAATTATTGATTATGTTCTGTTGATATTGAAAGTCTTTTTTTTTGAATGGTTTATTTTAGTGATCGGGCTATCCCAGCGGCAAATATTGATTTGCACTCTGTTCATTGCGCTCGGAATCTTGAAAAATGTAAGATTTGTGGTGATATGGTACCAAAGATACATGCTGAAGATCACTATTTAAACACCCATGCACCGGTATGTGACAATTACTTGCTCATTAAGCTCTTATTTTATCCAAATCCAACTCATCCAGTTTCGTAGAGATAGATAAGATTTGGAAAAATAGAAAATAAAATAGTAGATTGATAGGATGCGTTGTGCATTGATACACTCAAATTGATTTAGGGATGGGTGGGTTAATTTGAACTGTCCATTGGAATTTGATCCATTCAGTTACCATCATTAATATAAGCCAGATGGACCAAGGCATTAAGTTTGGCATCAAATGGTGACCAAGCATCTAGAAGGATTATTTTTGAAACTCTTGTGTATTAAGATAAAACTCTCGGCAGTTGGATATATTTGCTAGCATAACTTCTGCGCTCAGAAAATTAAGTATCAATGAAGATTGGCTTTGTTCAAGTTTCTTTCTTTGTTTTCCTGAAATGATTCTGGGATATTCTCTTAGTAATTCCCCATTACAAAAATGTAAAATTTTTTGGAGGAGATTTTGTGAATAATCTTTAAGTTGCTTAGTTATTTGTCAAGTAATTGGTGCTTCAGTTTATAGGTTTGGATTTTACAGATTGAGTATTTGCTTTTGTAATGTTTTCTTGGTAGTTTTGTTCAACACGGATTATATATTGTTGGCAAGATTCAATTTTTTGTAATCCCATATGTACTATTTGGAACAGGAATTTGGTGGAAAATTTGCAGTAATGACTAACATGTAAAATTATTGAGCCAGTCTTATTTTTCATTGTATCAATGTCATGTATATGATGTGAAGATTCCTATCAGTCATAAAGGGGAGAAACTTAAAATCTCAACTCGCTATATACATTGTGTCTAACATAAAAATAAAATAAAATTCGGAGTCTGGTCAAATGCCCATAGTTGATTCAGTTTCCCGTGGTGTCTAACAAACTTTGACTTATTGTAGTCGGATTCTGCTTTTCAAAAGAAAATGTGAATTGTGCAGGTTGCCTGTTCATTGTGCAGTGAAACAATGGAGCGCAATATTTTATATATCCATGAAAGTGAAAATTGCCCCTTGAGGATTGTCAACTGTGAGTTCTGTGAGTTTCCATTGCCCGCAGTTGATCTGCCAGAGCATCAGGTGTAGTGGTCTTAAAAAACCTTTGAATTAAAAGAAGTTTGCATTAGTCTATGTAGTAAATCTGAGGCACTAATTTTAGTTTGATCTTTAATAACTTTCAGGAAGTATGCGGGAATCGAACAGAGATGTGTGACCTCTGTAACAAATATGTTAGACTACGTGAAAGATACAATCATGAATTCAATTGCAACGGAATACAAGACAATGCTGCAGGGTCTTCAAGGTAGGAAAATTTCATCATATAATTACAGTGCAAGTTTTAGTCTTTCTGAGGGTTAATGGATGGGGGTATATCGTAACTATTCTATTTGCTTATTCAAATTTTGGTCCATTTTGTGCAAGTGTTACATGCATTATTATATTTTCTTGCTTTTGTTCCAGTTAGTTACGGAGTTAATACTTGCTCAGGTGGTCCCTATTAGGCTTAAGTTGAAATGTGCTTCATATTACTCCCTCCCTCCAAAGAAAAGCACCTCCTTAAGTTTGTTATTGTAGGATGATTCTAGAGAAGAGACTTAAGTACCCGTCCAAAATGAAGTCTATTATTTTTAGGTGATTGGGGTTTAGCAACTGTTTTTTTAAGGTTGTTGGAAGCAACCAGTCAGCCCATCCTACTTAGTGGGACAAGGCTTGGTTGCTGTTGTTGTTGTTGGAAGCAACTGGTTAATATTTATGAGTTTTTTCTGATTGCATATCATTATAACTATCTTTAGTTATGTTCTCTAGCTTACAAGTACAATCTTTAGTCGATGCTTAATGTTAAATAATAGGGAACTAATCCTTTGATCTGCTTGAAAATGTTGTCATTTTATTGTAGTCCGAGCTACACAAAGGTCGAAAACCACATAAGTAAACTTTGTGATTTTTTGTTGTCTATAATTTGCAGTCAGTGTCATTTCAATAATAATAGTATGACCACTTACAGCTGATGTAGTAAGATGAGTACTGAGGTATATTTTGTAGGAGAGTAGCTATTATCTATCTTCAGTTCTGACTTCTGAGCATACATTAACTGAAGATAGATGAAATAGCATGTCAAGTTTAAATTAACAATTCAAGGTTTGCTTGTTGTGACTGCTGATGTAATCAATTTTCTTGTGTTAGGATTATGAATTTATGGTCTACGTGGGATGTAAACATTTACTGGAGAACTAATTTAGTGTCATAAATCTTACTTGGAGGACCAAGTTGATGTCAAGTGTATCTTTAGAGGACTAAAATAGAAGTTTAGCATACTGATATTTATTTTCCTTGAGCAAACCATTTACTTGTATTTTTTTTTTCTGTGAAGGAATGAGAGGCCAGCTGAAAGAGATGCGAATGAATCCTCAAAAAGACGTCTTTTTTTCACAATAGCTATAACTGGTATTGCTGTCATACTCGGATCTATTTTTATTCAGAGAAAGGCAGAACCTAGTAATGTGCATTAGCAGAGGAGAGGAAACATGTTATGTTAATGTAAATTGATCTACCTGTATAATTCATTCGTATTCAACAGAAGTCGTATGAGATAATACTTTACTAGTACATGGAAACACATCGGCATTGTGATTGTCACTAAATACCCGGTGGTTATGCACTTATATTTTGAAAATTATTGTAGTTCTGTATTTGGAGAGAACTACCAAGAGATAAATTTGAGTCATTGATTATAATGATTGCCATCATTCTGTTTATCTTTCAATTACTGCATAGTGTCTGTTGGGATTTAGTTTTTTCTGCTTATCTACTCATAAATAAATACCTACAAGATTGTTTGGGAGAACTTATTGAAATATCTTATCACATGTTTATAAGCTGTTTTCAGCTTATTTCCATAAATTCTAGCTTAAAAAAATTGACTTTATTTTATCTTTTGTAGTTGAAATAACTTATATGATAAGTGTTGATATAATTAATATGTTTATCCAAATAGGCAGTCAGAGAAGGAATCACTTCTCTTGTGTTTGATTGAAAAAACAAGGAAACATTTTCTAAAACAGTGCAGGAGATATATGAAGTTATGGACCTCGAACTCATACTCAAATTAGGATTTGACACTGTAAATACATAACAAATTAAAAGTTAATATTATAATCATTTCAATATTATCTTAAAAAGTTTAGCTTGTTCTGCTCATTAGCATCAATCACCCCTTATTGTAAAAAGAAAATCGATCAGCCAACAAAAAAGCACGCCTATTTTAGGCTGAATTGTATGTTTAATTTTTAGTTTGTTAGGTGAGTTGTAAATTCATATGTTAATTAGTATTCCTTTTTTTTTTAATTTTTTTTTAAATAATATTGAAGAATCTGAAATTTGAAATTAATCTGTCTATCTACCAAAAGAAATTGATATCTGTTTATGGCAATTATTTCATAAATTGACAAACTAATTTTAATTGCCTTATATCACGAAAAGTGAATGATATAGAATAAAATAAAGCAAACCAATTAATTTGTCTTAGTTTTTGTTTTTTAATAATAAATAAATATAAACTGAACGAAGCTTCTTTTATTATTCTCTGGATCGATCGATCCATCCACCTTTTAATTTATTTTTCTCTATCTGCTCTTTGTCTGTTTTCCGTTATTCATTCGTTTATGCGCTTAATTACATATCCTCAGGTGTGTGCCACGTGTCTATTTTCATCGCACCCTTCACTCCCATCATTTCATCTCTACCGATAGTGATTCATGATTTCTCGGTGGGTTTTTTTTATACATCATAAACAAGTGAAGTAATTGAATTTGAATTTGATTAATATGATCGATTAATTCTTAATCCTGTCTGGCTTAGATTTCTTGCTCATAGAAAGAAAAATAAGGAGGACGGATTCACCATGTCCGCCCCAGGTGTACGGTTACACATTCAACAAAACTATGTAAGTTTACTTTTTGCATTATTTGCATAGCACCGACACTTCATATACAAGGCGTGTCTGGTGTCTGACACACGACATTCGATCACCTTTATTTACTTAAAATGTTTTATATGTCTATGTGTGAGTGTCATCCCCGTGCTTCATATGCCTTACCCCATTCATGATCATCTAAGTTAAAATTACTGTGTTGCCATTTAACTACTTGGCATGTGCAGGTGGTGATGGATAATGGCATAGTCCAAGTTACATTATCAAATCCAGATGGAATTGTCACTGGAATACGATATAATGGTGTTGACAATTTGCTTGAAGTTCTCAATAAGGAGACTAATAGAGGGTAATTCTTCTCATAATTTAGAGTAACCATTGTCTGAAAATGTAATCGTTAAATTAACTGGCAAGTGGGTAAGTCATAATTTGGCAATTTGTTTTCACGGTACAAAGGAAAAGATGTATGCGTGGTGAATTTGGTCGACAAATCAAATTTGCTTTGCCACGTGGACAACAATATATTCTACATTTTTTTAAGATTTTTTTTTTATCTTACTGATTGTGCAGAAATTAGAGGGAACTATCCCTTTCTATGATGGAATCTGAATTTTATCTTTCAATTGAATGTGTAGGTATTGGGATCTTGTTTGGAGTGCACCAGGAAGCAAAGGAATCTTTGATGTGTATGCCAATACTACTTTCTTTTGTTACTACCTGGATGAGTCTTTTGATATTATTTCGCCATGTCAAATTCTTAATAAAGATATCTTCAAATCCATACACCAATTAGAGTTTACAATTAAAGTGGGAGTGACTGGTTTTTATCTCACACCTGAATATAAATATAAATCAGCTGTCCAATCCCCTCCTTTTTGCTTAACTGTTCTATTGGCAATCTTATTCCCTTGAGGATAGTATTTGAAGCAAATAGGAACTTTTATGGTTCAGGATTAAAGGAACATATTTCGAAGTTATAGTTCAAAATGAGGATCAGGTGGAGCTTTCATTCAAAAGAATGTGGGATCCTTCTCTTGAGGGAAAGTTTGTCCCCTTAAATATTGACAAAAGGTAATTGGTCAAATTTTGTGTATACTGCGATTTTGAAGTGGTACCTATTGGATTAATATTTGTGAATGGTCCATTTCAGATTCATTTTACTCCGTGGTTCATCAGGCTTCTACTCTTATGGAATTTATGAGCACTTACCCGGATGGCCAGATTTTGATATTAGTGAAACAAGGATCACTTTCAAGCTTAGAAAAGACAAGTAATCAACTTTTATTTATATTGGAGATGGTGGCAATCAATTTAACAACCAAGTTTGTTTATAGGTTTCAGTACATGGCTATGGCAGACGATAGGCGAAGGATTATGCCTTTTCCGGAGGATCGGTTACCAGGAAGATGCCAACCCTTGGCCTACCAAGAAGCTGTCCTACTAGTCAATCCTAAGGATCCACGATTGAATGGAGAGGTACTGGTTGCCAAGCCAAATACATCGCCTTAGCAATCTATTTTAGGTCTTATGCTCATGCATGCTGCGAGAGGTACTTTTACGATCCATGTAGAACAATAATGCTGAATTGCATGGATTGTCGTACATGGATTGTTAACAATACCCTTCCTATATACAATTATGCATGCATGCTAAATTGCACGGGCGGGTTGTGAGCACAATCATGCTCCTTGAGTCCACAAATTCACCACTTTTGGACATCTCGGTGCCACCAAGGGTGAAATTACTCCTTGCTCCAAAAACTCTTAAAAGATGAATCCTTTTAGCCAAGTTTTTGGAGGCTTGCAGCGGTCATTTGGCTAATCAATTCTATAACAGATAAGGGGAAATGGATTTAATTCATGATTGAATAGTGAATACTCAGAAATGAAACAAAAGTGCGCCTGATTTTTCCCTTAGATAAACACGTATAATGAAAGTTTATCAACTATTTTCAATTTTAATACCCTCCTTACCGCTCTTTTTGCGGCTCTTCTCCACCCTCCGGACAAGACTCATTCTTATATGAAGATTCAGGGTAGATGCTTTTATATTATCATCTTAAAGCTCATTCTCCTAAATTTAATAATTTCTCAAAATTAATTCTTAACGCAAGGTTTCAGTGTCACCTAATATAGTTTTTTATGTAACTAGTTGAAAAGGATACAAAAATGATTTCTTTCGCATGGATTGAGCGTATATTATCATCTTAGAATATAGCATAAAGGGAAGTAAGATTAGTTAGTTAGTATCATGTAATAGGAGAATACAAGGATAGAGAGGGACATTCATATTTGTTTAACATTTTGTGAATAGAGAAGCGACTCTATTGTAGAAGGAGAAAGAGGGAATCTTTGGAGGACAGTTTTCTCTCCTATTCTTTCATATTTTCTTAATAAAAGTGCTTTTTCGATTCAATACGATTTCTAGGCTCCTAAGAATTGGTTTGACCTTCCGTGTCTTCGAGGAGTACCAGTGTTGCTTGAGATGGAGGAAGTGCATAAGGGGAAGCTGCCAATATATACGGGGATTGACCCTATTGAGTGGGTTGCAAGGGCAGTTTTTTTTTTTGCTGTGCAAGAATTCATAAGTTCCAATAGGCGTTCATGAGCTTGGATGATGCGATAATGTTTTGATTTTGTTATTGACATCAAGAGAATCATGATCCAAATTAGAAATCATTTTCCATGGCTACGATACGAAGTTTTGGAGCACTCAATGGAGAAAATCATGTTGGAAAATAAAGAAAGACATCCAGAATCATGGGAAACGATATAAATAAGGGATGAATCAATATTGGAGGTTACTGACTTACTGTTAACAATGGAAAAGAAAAGCATCAAAATGAATCACTACCTCTCTCCGCAAGGGTTAAAAAATTGATTCAGCGGTGGAAAAGATGGAAAAGGTAGCCAAGAAAGAGAAGAGGAAGAGTGCAACCCAAAGAAAAGGTGGCCAAGATGTGGTGCAGGCAAAAGGGAAGAACAGTGACACAGAAATCAGAAGTGGAAAACAAGCAAGAGAAGGGAAGAAAACAAATCTGAATGCCCCTCTCTATCGTTGTACTCTCCTATTTATACATGATACTTTCTAACTAAACGATTAACTAACTAACTACTTTGGTAAAAAAAAAAAAACTAACTACTCCAATTTCCCTTTTTTCTATATCCTAACAGTATGAAGTATTCTATTATGTTCTTATTGATTTTGATTGTAGGTGGATGATAAGTATCAATATTCATGTAAGAACATAGATAATCGAGTCCATGGCTGGATATCTTTCAATCCACCTGTAGGATTCTGGCAGATCACACCTAGTGATGAATTTCGTTCTGGCGGGCCTCTCAAGCAGAATTTGACCTCACATGTAGGACCCACCACACTTGCTGTAAGTGGATGAACTTAGACCATGGTGATAGATTTGCTGCATGGCTATCATACAAGTTGAGATCAGTTTACTTGATTATTATCTCTTATAACATCACATGTTTATTATGTTGGAATCATCAGATGTTTCTTAGTGGTCACTATGCTGGACAAGATTTGGTACCCAAAATTAGAGGTGGTGAACCATGGAAAAAGGTTTTTGGTCCTGTATATATTTATCTCAATTCTGGATCAACAGGTTATGACCCGCTCTGGCTATGGGAGGATGCAAAAATAAAGGTATGTCTAATACCTATGTGTCTCTTGTACTTTTCTTGTTTGGAGGTGTTAGCTTTTGCAAAGGCAGCAGAAGCAATAAGCTCAAGACAGAAAATTAAGGTTCAAAAATGGCGGAGAAGAAAGAAGAAAAACCAGAAAATTAGAGAAGACAACAATGTTTTGAGAACAAAGTACAAAAAGCTAAGATACTTTGATACATTAAGCTGAAGCATACATAACAAATATATAGAGCCAAGCCATAAGCTTGCTTGTAAGACTAAACATAAAATCTGCACTAAATCTACTCTAAGCACTAGTCATCATTACCTAAGAACCATAGACATCATTACCTAGGACTGCTTTACTTACCAAATACTCCCTCCGTCCCTTAATACTTGACACAATTGACCTTATTACGCATGCCAATGCATAATTTTGAGCTTAAATATCTTGAATACTCATCGAGAAATATCTAACGACATCTTATATGATATTATTTATCTTTGTATATTAGTAGAAAAATATGGTCAAAGTAAGTTAGGTCAAAATTACACATTTTCAAATGGGTCATCTATTGCGGGACAGAGGGAGTAAGCAACAATCTAATTATGACACTTAAACTTAAGCAAGCAACACTTTAATTATGACAGAAAAAAGCAACACATAATTAATTATTAAAACAGAAAAATATCAATCTCCAACAGGAGGTTGATATTATAGTACATTTGGATGCAATAAGTTTTAAGATAAAGACTGATATGAAGTGATATTCAGACGATGACAGAAGTTCAAAGCTGGCCATATTTATTCCCCGCATCAGAGGATTTTTTAAAACCGGATCAACGAGGCAACGTTAGTGGGAGATTACTTGTCTTAGACAGGTACAAAGGCATGGTTTTTCCTAGTTTTTTCTTGAGGTTTTTAATTTGCATTATCGGGTGTGTATCTTATTATTTTGTCAGTTCATGGGTACAAGCATAATTTTCCTAATTCTGTTGCAAATCAAGTATAGTGCTAACTACTGCATAAAAAATTTGAATACATAAATGCCATGAATTGAATAAAGTAATCAATTGATGAGCTGCAACGAGATTATGGTTGTTCTTTTTTCTTCAATAGGTGAATTTGAGTGAAACATTTTAATTATTTTTAGGTACATCAGCACTGACTTAATGTCAGCAAATGGTGCTTATGTTGGTCTGGCTCCACCAGGAGATGCAGGGTCATGGCAAAGAGAATGCAAGGTGTTCTTGCTTCGCTTGTTGAAACCTAGTATTTTAGTTTCATGAACTGTACTTTGGTCGTTTGTACTCAGCCGTCATTTTCCCTCTCCATTTGGGATGAGGACTCCAGGACAGGCCTATTAAACTTCTATTGCTTTATAGTAATGGCTAAGTTGACGTTAGATATTCCTTACATTTACAGATAACAGTTTAAGCTTCAGGCCAAAACTGTAATAATGTCACTCTTGACAGATAAGTTAACTGTGCAAACTATAATAGATCTTACATCTGTTTTCCTTTTCTTTTGAAAAACATAAATTAAGTGAATCAAGATAATAATCATAAGAGTGCTTTTGTGGATGCCCGAATAATTCCTTTCCAATCCAGAACGTTATATAACTTCCACTTCTTCCAGGACTATCAATTTTGGACCAGAGCAGACATGAATGGATTTTTTACAATTAGCAATATACGTCCAGGTGACTACAACCTTTTTGCCTGGGTACCTGGTTTTATTGGAGACTACAGACTTGGTGATTTTGTGAAGATAACCTCAGGTTCATTAGCTTAGTCAAAGTTAAAGTCATTTGCCATCTTGCAAAAAATTTATGTGCTTACTAAACTTGCAACGCAGGTTCTTACATTGAACTAGGTGAACTTGTATATGAACCTCCAAGGGATGGCCCCACGTTGTGGGAAATAGGGATTCCTGATAGATCCGCCGCAGAATTTTACGCTCCTGATCCCAATCCACAACATATTAATAAGCTTTTTATCAATCATCCAGACAGGTTAGCTTTGTATTGTCTTTTTAGGGGCATGTTTCTTCTATTTTCCTTGTATATTGCTTCACATGATTTCTCTTAATCTTGAATCTTCTGGTACATATCACAACATGATAAAAATACTGAATTCATGATCCATCCGTGCATTTTTTCTGTTTGCATATGATGAATAATATATTTCTTGATATGTCGTTTATGTTTTTAGATCTTCCATTTTTCTCTCAACTTGTAGGTTCAGGCAGTATGGATTGTGGGACAGATATACAGAATTATATCCTGATGCAGATTTGGTTTACACAATTGGTGTTAGTGACTATAGGAGGGATTGGTTTTACGCTCAGGTTCCCAGGTCAGTTTCTTTGAATATTAATTATTTGCATAACATGGCTGAAGACTATATATTGCTTACCTATGAAGCAGACTCTGACCGGACACGACACACACATCGACATGTCGACACTGCTATTGTCAAAAACACAGGACACCGAACACACACATATTATGGATAAATAAAATATAACAATCATTTATAAAATATCTAAATTGAGAATGAAAATTTATATATGCATCTAAATTGAGAAAATTTTTTTATTACGAAAAAAACAAAATTAAAACAAGATATGCTAGTATTTGACCTTTGTCTATCCGTCTCCTAACAAAAAACTAAATAATGTAATCAAATTTGAGATATTTAACCCATTTATTAATAAACATCCTTGAATAATGTAGAAGGTGAAAATGTTTGTATGAGAGAAAACATGCATATGCAAAGTGTGTCGAAGCAAAGGAAAAAAGATTTTTTTTATGACACTTCTGAGTTATCTGACACCTGTCATATGAGTGTTGAACACCAAGGCGTGTCCGAAACCAGGACATGCCTAATTCGAAGAGTTTGTGTGTTTCATAGGTTCTTACTTCATCTTAAATAATTGCATTTCTCGAGTTAAACATCACATTCCCTAATAACTTTCCAAGGTTGTATAACTGCAGAAAAAAAGCGGATAACACTCTTGAAGGAACAACTTGGCAAATCAAGTTTGAACTAAATGGTGTGGTTCAAGGAACTACATATAAACTCAGAGTTGCAATTGCATCTGCAACATTAGCTGAATTGCAGGTAAACTCCTGTTGTATGTAACATGATGGTGTTTCACTTTTTGAATTTCGTGCTGACATGTATAAATTGCCTGTGAAGATTCGAGTCAATGATCCCAATGCAAGGCGTCCCGTATTTACCACTGGATTAATAGGAAGGGAGAACTCAATTGCAAGACTAGGAATTCATGGACTCTATTGGCTGTACCATGTGAACATACCAAGTTCTCTTCTTATTGATGGCACAAATACTATATTTTTTACACAGCCAAGATGTACCAGTCCTTTCCAGGGTTTCATGTACGACTATATTCGTTTGGAAGGTCCTCCTTGTTTTTAAAGAAGAAATTTAACCTAGCCTTTCGGAAGTAAATAAATGATACAAAATAGCACTGTTGTTTCATCATATTGGAAGGTACTGATTTTTCTATTGAAACAATGAAATGTATTTGTTTGTGAACATTATAATTATACATGTTATGTTATTAATTAATACAGTATTATCCTTTTTATCCTCCTCTTCATTTGATGTTGTGTTGTTGTTGGCAGCGGCTGCAGCATTTGTGTGTATTTCATATGCACAAATTCATATTTATGTTGTTTATCTTAGACTAGTTCATCCATCACTATAAACAGGCAGAACATCAGTTTGATTCACACCGTTTTGAATAATGTGGGATTTCACTCGTAATTTGAACCTCCGATAAAAAAGTCAAATACCATGTAACATTTCAAATTCTATGATAACATTTTAAATTTTGCTGTTATACTGTATCTGAATTCTTCGACTTTTTTATATCAGATATCCTTCCACAAACTCTATAATTAAGTGAAGATATTGATAATTACCGGTTGATTTGCCTTTAAGCATTACATATACTATATATAAAGATATGTAACAGCTCTACAACGATGGGCGTATTTAAAAAAAATAAAATTATATAGTACCGACATTTTTGATCGAAGGTATATCTTCTATCTGACACTGGCATATGTAACTACAATCAATTAATTTATTTTTTTAAATTATTATTGATGGTCGACGTGTCAGTGTTGTGTCTGATGTGTGTTGGTGCTTCATAAAAAAAACACAACTTAGGCATATGTAACTACAATTAATTAATTCATTTTCTTAGATTATTATTGGTGTCGACGTGTCAGTGTGTTGTAAAAAAACACAATTTAGGCACATGTAACTGCAATCAATTAGTCAATTCATTTTATTAAATTACTATTGGTATCAGTGTCCGGTGTTTCATAAAAAACACAATTTAGGCATTTGTTAAAGTTCAATTGTTGAGATTGTAATGAAATTTTCATACATCTATAAATTCGTTTTGAAAAGTGATTGACCGTTTCTTCACTCTGAAGCCTTTATCTAATACACTATATGCACCAAACAAATGTGACGACTAAGTAAAGAGATTTAAAGAATGCTTTGTCTCTAGTTCAAAGGAAACTAATAAAACCAACATGTATACAAATCTTCAAGTATACTATCCAATATCTGTTGGCAGATTACTTAGTATTACTATTAAGTTATTAGAACATGAACACAAACTGTTTTATCCAAACATTGTGCTCAAAACCTGCCCTCAGTACCATATAAAATAAAAGGCCGTACATTCTTTCTTCTCATTATATTGAACATAAATTCTCAGCCATCTTGTGAGACTTTTATTTCAAACTTCTCTTGGTTCACTGCAAGTCATGTCTTCATTAGGGGTGCAACTCAGCATTCAAGATCATCATGTAATTAAAATCTTATCTCTAGAATTATTTTCTTTCCACATGAATACTTTTATAGCTAGTCAAGTCATCATGAAGCACATGCTCATTATGTAAAATTCTTGTCTTGATGGAACTGGCTGAACCAGAAACTAGCTAGTTTGTCGGTTGGTTTGATTCTGACTACATTGCAGTTTGTTTGAATCACATTGAATCGGGTGTTGAACCCGTTCAACCATGCATGGTTGGTTCAACCAATTTTCATTTTTATTATTTACTTTTTAAATATTTTATTTATTTGTCATATGGTTCAACTGTGATTAAATTGATTCACCCAATTGAACAATGACTCAGAAGTCTCACCGGTTTGATTTCCAACCCGGTTTTTAAAACATAGTCTTAAAAAAATAAAGTGTTTACATTAAAACTTCATGAATTCATGTGTAGGTGGTGATGGACAATGGCATACTAAGAGTCACTTTATCAAATCCTGAGGGAATTGTCACTGGAATACAGTATAATGACACTGACAACTTGCTTGAAGTGTTGAATGAAGAATCTAATAGAGGGTATACCTTGCAAAGTTTTATATAGTTTTTTTTACAAATCAAGTAACTTAACTTTTATGTAATAAAAAAATTGAAATTTTATAATTATGTGTTTGCATTGCAACCTTTGATGTAGGTATTGGGACCTCGTTTGGAGCTCACCAACAAGTACAGGAACCACCGGAAAATTTGATGTGTATGTCTATTTTCTTTTGCTTTATTTAATTTGCAAGACACTTTGATCTGAAGATTCCTCTAATAGTAATATTGCTTCAACCTATGAAACACCGACACATATACGGTCACAAGTGACATATATATCATTATAAAATACAAGTGGTTGAAAATAACGTGTCGGTGTTGTGTAAGTTCCAAATACATCTTAAATCTAAAGTGTCGGTGCTATATAGACTATAACCATATGCCCAACTTAATTACTTTCACATATACTCATTTTTGCATAAGCTAACTTTCAGTTTCTTGATGTTTTAACCATCTATCTAAGTAGTTAAATAAAGTCATATTTGTATGTATACACTTTATTTTCACATGTTTTTAAAAATGTAGACGTATAGTAAGCAAATAACATTTTTGAATTGTGATTAACGAGGGCAGGATAAAGGCAACCACATTCAAAGTTATATTGGAAGATGAGGATCAAGTTGAGTTATCCTTCTTCAGGACTTGGGATGCTTCCCTAGAGGGCAAGTTGGTTCCTTTAAATATTGATAAAAGGTCTGTGACAATAAAATATATCTAGCTAAATATATCAACTTTCTTTAACTCCCATCTTAATTATAAGTAAAAATGAGTCGTTGATGTATAAGGTTCAAAATTTGAGCTAAATATATCAATTTTCTTTGACTCATTTTTGCTTGCCATATTTTATCTACAAGATGTTTACTATAAATGAAAAATATAAAACATTAATGATAGGCATGATTTATGTGCGACTATAGGTTCATAATGCTTCGTGGTTCTTCCGGTTTCTATTCTTATGCAATTTATGAGCACTTGGAGGATTGGCCTGCTTTTAACCTTGATGAAACAAGAATTGCTTTCAAGCTTAGAAAAGACAAGTAATTTAGCTTTAACATTTTACTTTATTTTGTACTTGTGTGTAAACAGTGCGTGTGTGTCTTGTTTGAATAAAAAACTCAGTGAAGCACCTATAGCTAGCATAAACACTTATCTTATAATTGTTTATGCATAAATATTTCTACAACAAAAGATAAATTAAAATCAAATTATTTTCATATAAGGCATAAGTTTTTCATAAAGCTTATGAAAATAACTCAAATAACTTATAGACATGTCATAAGTTCTCTCGAAAAGTCTTATAGTGTTTGATGGAAATAATTGGATGGCGTGGACATGCAGATTCCATTATATGGCAATGGCAGATAATAGACAGAGGAATATGCCTCTTCCAGATGACAGAGTGGCACCAAGAGGGAAAGCACTTGCATATCCAGAAGCAGTTCTACTTGTCAATCCTATAGAACCAGAACTTAAAGGAGAGGTACATTTTACATTACATGCATCAATGATTAAGGAAATTCTCTTAACTGTGAGAATATATTATATAGATACTTAAATATAATGACAAAAACATAATAGTACAAATTTAAGATATTAGTATTTATGTTTTCCTTTGTCAACTTTGTTGACTCTAGGTGGATGATAAGTACCAATATTCATGTGACAACAAAGATAGCCAAGTTCATGGATGGATTTGCATGGATCCTGCTGTTGGATTCTGGCTTATTACTCCTAGCAATGAATTTCGATCTGGTGGACCTTTCAAACAAAACTTAACTTCACACGTCGGACCTACCACACTTGCTGTAAGTGCTTAATCATATCATACACCACTAAGCAAGTAATCCTAAAAAAAAACGTAGAAAAACATATAATCATATTATTTTTAACCAAAGTTCATTTTCTACTATATATTGAAATATTTGTTGTATTCTAAGGGTCATGATTTGGGTTTGATTTTATAATCCATTGTCCAAATCAGGTGTTTCTCAGTGCTCATTATAGTGGAGAGGATTTAGTGCCTAAATTCAAAGCTGGCGAGGCATGGAAAAAAGTTTTTGGTCCAGTTTTTATCTATGTCAATTCTCCATATGATGGAAGTGACCCTATTAAACTATGGGATGATGCTAAACTGCAGGTTCAGTATTACTTAATTTATCATCATCATACATTTTATGTTATGTATATAGCTAGAATTTCTTAAAAAATTTACCAAATCAAATTTACAGATGTTAATGGAAGTTCAAAGCTGGCCCTACAATTTTCCTGAATCAGATGATTTCCCAAAATGGGATGAACGTGGCAATGTTTGTGGCAGACTATTGGTTAAAGAGAGGTGTGTTGTTATAATTGTCATAATATTATTTTTCATTGATAGCAAATGTATGTTGGATTGGGATATTTTATTTCAATGTTGTCATGTTAACAAATATTATCAATTGATTATGTTAGTTATTTATCAAAAAAAAAAAAGTAGTCTTTATTCCAACAATGTAGTCTGTTTTTAAATTAATTCCATTTTGGCTTATAAAACATATAGGTATATAGATGATGACTATTTATCAGCAAAAGTTGCTTATGTTGGCTTAGCTCCACCAGGAGATGTTGGATCCTGGCAAAGAGAATGCAAGGTGACTTCAAAATATATAAATAAAATAAAACATATGTTCTAGTATTAAGTCGTTCTTATTATTTTTAGTACTATGATGTAATATACCATTTCAGGAACTTTTATTTTATATACATATGCATACAAAAAACTACTAGCTAATTTGTATTTACATCAAATTGTATCAGAATTATCAGTTTTGGGCTAAAGCAGACGATGATGGCTATTTCTCCATTAGCAATATACATGTTGGAGACTATAATTTTTATGCATGGGTACCTGGTTTTATTGGTGACTATAAATATGATGTAGTAATTAGTATAACAAAAGGTATTAATTCATCAATTATTTTGTAATTATTTTATAGACTGCAGATAATTTTTGAGTTAATTATTGTGCATTTGGTTTATGTGAAATTAAACAGGCTGTGACATAGACATTGGTGATCTTGTTTATGAGCCACCAAGAGATGGCCCAACATTGTGGGAAATAGGCATCCCTGATCGCTCAGCCGCTGAGTTCTATGTTCCTGATCCAAATCCCAAATATATCAACAAACTTTATGTTAATCATCCTGACAAGTTAGGATCACCTTTTTTTTTTTTTTTTTTAATGCATTTAAACATAAATTTACATCATATGATTATTATTTTTGATTAAACATTCATCCGACGACTGTTTCAAATAAATTCAAAGTAACACTAACATTTCAGATTGAAGGCGTGTCTGAGTGTCTTGCACTGACATATGTGGCTACATTTAATCACCTTTTTTTTTCTTCAAATTATTATTAGTGACTGCGTATTGGCGCTAGTGTCATGTCTAACTTATCTATTTTCACTATTAGTACCAAAGTAAACAAAGTGCATATTGACCAAGACTACTAATATAATTTTTGTAGTTGATTACAATATGCATTTTGCAGGTTTAGGCAATATGGTATATGGGAGAGATATGCAGAACTATACCCTGACAAAGATTTAATCTACACAATCGGTGTTAGTGACTTCACCAAAGATTGGTTCTTTGCTCAAGTTACCAGGTAAAGATAAAGGTTTTTCATTATCAACTAATTATCTGCTTTACATTATAGTTGATTTTCCTCCCCAATTTTAGAAAGAAAGAAGATAATACATATCAAGGAACCACATGGCAAATCAAGTTTAACCTTGATAATGTAAATAAAAAAGGTAGCTATAAACTTCGAGTGGCTTTGGCATCAGCTACATATTCAGAACTTCAGGTAACATTTCTAAATTCATTTTGTATTGGATTAATGTTAAGAAAACTTCTTATTTCACTCCATAATTCTAAGTTACACCCCCTGTTAGGTTTCACAGAGCAAATTGAACAAATTTATCTTTAACCTGATATTTTAAATTTTCAAATATTGCGTCTAAGGATACTCTGGACATTTTGCTAATTAAATAGTGTCACTGGGGTGTAACTAGGATGATGAGAGGGTGTAACTATTAGTTTAACTTCTAATGTTAATAGTTACCAAGTAATTAAGATTTAAAGGTTACCTTATGTTTGATAAAAACTCCATTAACAATTTTAGGTACGAGTCAATGATCCCAAAACAAATCGCCCTTTATTTTCAAGTGGGTTGATAGGAAAGGACAACTCAATTGCTAGGCATGGAATTCATGGACTTTATTGGCTTTACAATGTGAACATACCAGGTTCTTTACTTGTTGAAGGAGATAACAATACCATCTTTTTGACACAAGCTAGAGGCAATGGTCCATTTCAGGCCATTATGTATGATTATATTCGTTTGGAAGGTCCAGCGACTTCTAGTTTCAGTAAGAAAATTTGAGAAACTTTTCTGTTTTATAATATTCAATTAAATTCAAAGAAATAGGAAAGTAAAGAGTGATGTTTCTGATTGTACGATTTCTTGCGTTGTAAGACAGTTAAAGATTACAAATAGGAAAGTATTTATCTTGGATTATAACATGTTACATGTGTACCCTGTTATTTTATTTATCATTATCGATGCATAATTTGAGTATTTGATGGTTAGACAAATCGAAATACTTGTGAAATCGTTCTATGTAACATATTCGATGCTATTTTTAAGGTCAAATTTTATAGCTGTACTTGAAAGATAGCATGTGTACGAATCAAGTTTCTTTATCAAAGTGATATTTTATTCTATTACATGAAAATTGTTCATTTCAGGAATCACATTAGACTTGGCATGGTGAATTGTGTGCAAATATAGGATAAGATGATTTGAGAGTCGACATTGTTTGTACACTGGTTTATTTTGCTTTAATATCTACTTGTTGCTTTATGTATGTTTCATGGACATGATCAAGACAATTATTTCAATTTTGAGAGCTAATCTTTTATGCTTTAAATGAGAATATTTGGTCTGTCTCCCCACCATTCAGGATATCCCACTAGTTGAAAACAACCTCCAGCTTCATGACCTGCTCGGTTGCAATGTGTACAGGTCGTCACAGACTTATTTATGGGATCTCCTCTGCCTCTGACTCCTCTTCCAGCAGTTTGAACAGACAACCCCATCACTTCACCTCTTTCTTCTCTTCCTCTGGTGATTGTTCTCACCCTTTCTTCCTGAATCAGAGTCGAATAAACACGATTCAGTGAGGGCAACGGATCTGTTGCTAAGAGATTTGAACGCACGGCACCATAAGTTACATCATCCAATCCCATGAGGAATTGATGTACCTTTTCTTCTTCTCTTCGCTTCTCCAATTTAGATGCAATATTACATTTGCATTTGCCACAACTACAAGCAGGACTTTGCTCATAGTTTCCTAACTCATCCCATAAGATTTTCAGCTTTCCGTAATACGTCACCATCGACATTCCGCCTTGTTTGCACCTGGCCAGATCTGACTCAAGTTGCTGTATTCTAGGCCCATTCACAACTGAAAATCTTTCCTTTATGTCTTCCCACATTTCTTTCACAGTATCTGTATACGATATGGTGGAACGCAAGACAGGTTCGATCGTGTTAAGTATCCATGAAACTATCATGGATTGCACCCGTCCACCAATCTTCCATGTCATCTGAGTTTTCTGCAGGTGTTGGAATGGTTCCTTCTATGAATCCCCATTTTCTCCGTGCACGTAACGAAGTTTTCATGGCACGAGTCCATTCATCGTAGTTTTCGCCTTGAAGCTAAACTTGAGTTATTATGTTTCCTGGATTGTCATTGCTGTTCAAGTCATAAGGAGACACCTTTCTGTTTCCTTTATTTGAAGAGACTTTCAATTCCTTCTTTTCTGAGTCATTCTCAGAATCAGACTTTTTTTTTTTCTTTCTGTTGGGACCCACATGCACGTGGGATAACCAGCAAAAGCAATTTGCTGAAGCAAATTGTCACACAAAGTCTCATGCATTTATTGTAGGTTGCATTTTTCTTTCAAATAGTAAGCCTATGTTATAGCTTGTGCAGAAACATAGCTTGCTAAGTTTGAAAGCATGACATTCATACATAGGTTTCACACTTTTGTTAGATGACTTTGGTGTGAAAGGATTGCATAGCTTTGCAACTTTCACAGTTCATTACCTCTATAAATAGAGGTGCATTTGAAGGAAGAAGCATCAGAAGCAAAAACACAACAACACAAGTGAGTGAATTACATCAATAGAGAGTTAGAGAAAAACTCAGTGTGAGAATTTTAGAGAAAATTCTTGGGTGTAATTGGGTTGTGGGTAGTGAGATTTTGTGAGTGTTTGTAAACACATATATT